>ERZ1645192.102-NODE-102-length-55493-cov-32.726343_pt1 | contig 55493 bp, 39 predicted proteins | sample MGYA00575354_ERZ1645192 | MGnify/ENA primary metagenome ERZ1645192 (study PRJEB40844, sample SAMN11349763) | freshwater sediment metagenome | isolation source: river sediment | host: Sediment | place: India: Faizupur Khadar , New Delhi | collected 2017-02-21 ... | reverse complement strand
CGTCTGCCGCCATCCCTGGCGGCAGACGGTCCCGTCGGACCCCTCCGGGGGCCACGACCGCACCCGGCTGGCCGCTCCGCACCAGGCTGGGGTGCCGGCTCCTACCTCACCTGCCACCCTCGCCCCCCGTGACCCTGAGCGGGCTCCTGCCCCGAGCGCGCCGGGAACCCTCGGGAGCCGGCGGCAGGCCCCTGGGGGCCCCCTCCCCGCCCCGCCATACCGCCACTGGGTGCCATCCGTGCCCCACCCGACCGCGAGTTGTCGACGGCGGCCCCCGGCATCGGGCGACCGGGGTTCACCGCCGCCCCGCCCACGGCCCGGTCCGGGACTCCGGACCGGGCGCGGACCACGGATTGGTCGCGAGGCACAGATCGGTCCGCACGGGGGGAGCGTTCCAGCGTCGCGGGGCGTTCCGGCGGCACGGAGCGGTCCGGCGTGCGACCGCTCGGCCACGAGCGGGAGCGCTCCGGCTGCGGGCCCCCCTCGACCCGCGGGGCACGCAGCCTCTGCTGCAGGAGCTTCGCGTCCACGCGCCGGACTGGCTGCCCGCCCGGAATTCCGGTGAAGCGCTCGCGCGCCTGCGGCTCCCGATAGCGCAGCCCGTGCCGGTGGCTCGGGTCGTGCTGCCAACGGCGCACGTCGGCCTCGCGGGCGGGCGCCGGATGCAGGTTGACGTGCCGGTTGACGGTGATGTTCCGCGCCGGCTCCCGGTGCCGATGGACGTGGATGTCGTGGTGGTGCCAGTCGAAGCCGCCCCACAGGTAATCGCTGACCGCGATTCCGAGGCCGAAGGAAATACCGGCCACCAGACCCGAGCTGACGACGTAGCCCCTCGGGTACCACCCGTACGGGGCGGCCGGCCACCACCACGCCCCGTAGACGACGGACGGGTTGTAGACCGGAACGTAGACCACCTCGGGGTCCGCCGGCTCGATCACGATGACCTCCGGTTGGACCAACACCCTCTGGCGGCCGTTCGTGCTCAGGTTGCCCGCCTCGTGGGCCCGGCGTCTGAGCTGCTGGACCGTGTCCATGACCTGGTCCTGCTGCGCGAGCACCGCGTCACCGAGCCGCTGGGTCCACTCCAGACGCTCGCTCATCATCTCCAGGACCTGCGGGAAAGGTGCGAGGGCCTTCACGCTGGGGTCCCAGGGCTCCTGCTCCAGGGCACGGTCCAGCGCCGCACCGGAGAGGCCGGGGCTCGCCTGCACCCAGCGCGCCGCCTGCACGACCTCGAGGGGATAGGTCGAGGCCATCAGGATCTGGGACAGGAGGGCGTCCGGGTAGAGGGCCACGGGCGCGAGGATACGGTCCAGCTCCTGCTGCGACAGTGCCCCTCCCCCCTGAGCCCGGGCCACGGGCACCAGTCCCACCAGGACCGCCAGCGTCAGTCCCACGAATCGCTTCCACAGGGCGTTCACGACCACGTCCTCCCGGTGCGCCTGGGCACCCTACCGAGACGGGCACCAGCCCGAGCCGTGGCGGCATTGTCCCCGGGTGACAATGAACGGTGACTGAACGGGTGGGTGCACCCGGAAGGACCCGAGCGGCCCGGCAGACCGTTTTCGGGCAGGGCACTGGAGGTGTCGACTAGACTATCGGGGGGTCCGCAAGTGTTTCAGGCCGCGTCGCGGAAGCGGACTCATGAATGGGAATAACATAGATTAATTTAGTATCTTCTGATTTTCCGCTAAAATTTTTGGGTTTCCGCGACGTGCGGGTCCATCGAGTTTCGGGGTATCGTCCACATGAACAAAACGGTCACTTACGTGCTGATCGCCGGTCTCCTGGCGGCCGGCTTGAAGCTCACGCTGGTCCAGGCCCAGGGCGAACCAGCCGCCGGCGCAGCGCCCGCGCCCCAGCCCGTGTCGCGGGAGATCATCGAGGTCAAATCCGGGAGCGCCGGTGGCGTGGTATCCCTCGGCGGCACGGTGATGCCCGAAAAGATCGTCACCCTCTCGGCCCAGATGCCGGGTGACGTGAAGTTCGTGGCGGGCGCCGAGGGCGACGCCTTCAAGAAGGGCGACCGCCTGGTGGAGCTGGACACGACCGCGCTGCGGGCAAAGCGCCTGCAGGCCGAGGCGCAGCTCGCCTCGGCGGACGCCGGGTTCCGCAACGCCATCGTCCAGTACAACCGCGAGTTGCTCAACCCCAACGCTCAGGCCCAGTCCTACCTGGGCGGCATGCCCGCCCTGACGAGCATGTTCACCGACCCGATGCGGGCGATGATGGGCCAGGGCACACCGGGCGTGGAGCGCCACTCCAGCCTCTACGGCCAGGGCGTGCAGATCGAGACCGCGCGTAACGCGGTGGAGCAGGCCCGGGCGGCCATTCGCGAGCTCGACCAGAATCTCGAGAACGCGGTCAGCTTCGCGCCCTTCGACGGGGTGATCCTGAAGAAGATGGCGGAGCAGGGCGACATCGTGCAGCCCGGCATGCCGCTCGTGACCTTCGCCGACATCACCAAGTTGCAGGTCCGGGTCGAAGTCCCGACCGGTCTGCTGAACACCGTCAAGTCGGCCGGCAGCCTGCAGGCCAAGCTCGACAACGACTCCCAGCCCGTGGACGTCACGGTGGACCGGATATTCCCCATGGCCGATCCCGGCGGACACACCACCACGGTGAAGTTCAACCTGCCGGAAGGGACCGGGGCCCACTCGGGCATGTACGCCGAGGTCCTGATCCCCGACCCGACGAAGAAGTCCAGCGAGCACCCGGTGATCCCGAGCGCCGCCATCCTGTGGCGCGGCAGCCTGCCTGCGGTGTTCCTCGTCGAGGAGGGCGGGAACCTCAAGCTTCGCCTCATCCGCCTGGGGGATCGCACGCCCAGTGGGATGATCAGCGTGATCTCGGGGCTCAAGGCCGGCGATCGCATCCTGGCCAACCCGTCCGCTGGCACCCGCGCCGGCTCCTGAGCCGGGGCGCAGGTCCGCTATAGACACAGGCAGGGGCCGCACTGAGACGGCCCCTGCCTTCTTCTTCACGGTCTCTCACCGGAAATCGAGTTCGCCCACACCATGACCGACGCGACTCCCAAAGAACCCACCGCTTCCTGCAAGGAAGTCCAGCAGGTCACCGAGATGGAGCTGGGCTTTGCCGGAAAGCTCGCCCAGGCTTTCATCCACTCCCCACTCTCGCCGCTGCTGTTCGCGGTGATGATGCTGCTCGGCATCTACGGTCTGGCCGCGTCCCCGCGCCAGGAGGACCCCGAGATCTCCGTGCCGATGATCGACATCTTCTACCGGATGCCGGGCGCATCGGCCGAGGAAATCGCCAAGCTGCTGGTCGGCCCGCAGGAGCGCGTGCTGTCCGAGATCCCGGGCCTGAAGCACGTGTACTCCGCGAGCGATCAGGAAATGGGCATGATCACGCTGGAGTTCCATGTCGGCGAGGACATGGAGGCGGCGATCGTGCGCACCGGCGAGAAGCTGCGCACCAACGAGGACCTGCTGCCGCCGGGCGCCGAGAAGGCGCAGATGAAGCCCAAAGAGATCGACGACGTGCCCGTCCTGACCCTCACGCTCTGGTCGGCGGACATGGACGACGCCACCCTGCGTGCGCTCGCGGTGAGTCTGCAGCAGCACCTGAAGCAGGTCCCCAAGACCGGCAACACCTTCGTGGTGGGCGGCCGCGCCCGCCAGGTGCGCATCGACGTCCGCCCCGAGCGGCTGAAGAGCTTTGGCATGAGCATGGGTCAGATGGCCCAGGCGCTGCAGGGCTTCAACGCCGAGGCGACCGTCGGGTCGACGGAGCGGGACGGCAAGTACACCTACGTGGTAACGGGAACGTTCCTCACCAACCCGGACGACATCAAGCGCCTGGTCGTGGGCATGAGCCGGGATGGCCGGCCCATCTACATGAACGACGTGGCCGAGGTGTCCGTGGGGCCGGAGGAGCCACGCCAGATGGTGACCTTCGCCACCGGCGCGGCGCACGCGGGTGAGCCCGTCGATTACGCCCAGGCGGTGACCATCGCCATCGCCAAGCAGAAGGGCGCGAACGGCGTGGCGGTCGTCGACGCCGTGCTGGCCGAAGTGGAGGACGTGAAGGGGTACCTGATACCCGACAACGTCCAGGTCTCGGTCACGCGCAACTACGGTAAGACCGCGAACGACAAGGTCAACTCCCTCATCATGAAGCTGTTCATCGCGACCGGCGCGGTCACCCTGCTCGTCTGGGTGTCCATGGGGTGGAAACCCTCGCTGGTCGTGCTGTTCACCATCCCGGTGGTGCTGGTCATCACCGTGTTCGCGGGCATGATGACCGGTTATTCCATCAACCGCGTGTCGCTGTTCGCGCTGATCTTCTCCATCGGCTTCCTGGTCGACAACGCCATCGTCATCGTGGAGAACATCTATCGGCGCTGGCTCATGCACGGAGAGCCCTGCACCCACGTCGCGGTCGACGCGGTGCGCGAGGTCGGTAACCCGACCGTGCTCGCCACCTACACCGTGGTCGCGGCGCTGCTGCCCATGGGCTTCGTCTCGGGGATGATGGGACCCTACATGGAGCCCATCCCGGCGCTCGGCTCGGTGGCCATGGTCTTCTCGCTGGTCGCCGCCCTGCTCTTCGCGCCGTGGCTGGCGATGCGCATCGTGCCCAGCATGGACAAGCTGCGTGCGATGCACCACCGCGACGAGAAGATCGACAACTGGCTCGAGGGGGTCTACCAGAAGTCCATCGGGACGCTCTACAAGAACCGCTTCTACGGCCAACTCTTCCTGTGGGGCTTGATCGGCCTGTTCGCCCTCGCCGCCCTGATGTTCTACACGACGGCGATCACGGTGAAGATGCTGCCGTTCGACAACAAGTCCGAGTTCCAGGTGGTCATCGACATGCCCGCGGGGACGGCCTTGCCCGACACCGCGAGCTTCACGGCGGAGGTGGCCGATCTGGTTCGCCAGGTCCCCGAGGTGCTCTCCGTTCAGACCTACGTGGGGACCGGGGCACCTTTCGACTTCAACGGCCTCGTGCGCCACTACTACCTGCGCATGTTCCCCTGGCAGTCCCAGATCCAGGTCGTGCTCACGGACAAGGGCGACCGGGAACGGAACGGGCACGAGATCGCCATCGACGTGCGGGAGCGGCTCGCCAGCCTCATCGAGGCCTCCGGGATCAAGAAGTTTGACGGCGCGGGCGTCACCGTGGTCGAGATGCCGCCGGGCCCGCCGGTCCTGCAGACGCTGGTCGCCGAGGTCTACGGTCCCGACGACGCCACCCGCAAGGAGGCGGCCCGGGCCATCCAGCGCGCCTTCGCCGACTCCGACCTGGTGGGCGAAGAGCAGACGATGATCCGCTCCCCGATGACCTCCTGGCGCTTCGAGGTGGACACCGAGAAGGCGGCCCTGAGCGGCGTCAGCATCGACAGCATCAACAAGCACCTGGCGATGGCCATGGGCGAGTTCAAGGTCGGGGACGTCAAGGAGAAAGGGGTCCAGGAGCCGACCTACATCCTGATGCAGGTGCCCCTGGCCAAGCGCTCCGTCCTGACCAACCTGAACGACCTGCCCGTCATGAACCAGCGGGGCACGGCCAGCGTACCGCTGGGTGAGCTCGGGCGGTTCGTCGAGGAGAAGCGCGACAACATCATCTTCCACAAGGACCTGCGGCCGATGGAGTACGTGATCGGCGACGCCAGGGGCCGTCTTGCCGCACCCATCTACGCCCAGATGGACGTGGACCGTCTGCTGCAGAGCTACCGGACCCCGGACGACGTCGTCCTGTCGGGGACCTACACCGGACCTCCGGCATCCGACAGCCACTCCGGGTTCGAGTGGAGCGGCGAGTGGACCGTGACCTTCGAGACCTTCCGGGACATGGGGGTGGCCTACGCGATTGCGCTGCTCGCGATCTACATGCTGGTCGTCTGGCAGTTCGGCAACTTCGTCATCCCGGCGGTCATCATGGCGCCGATCCCGCTGACCCTGCTCGGAATCGTTCCGGGACACATGATGTGGGGAGCGGACTTCACGGCGACCTCCATGATCGGCTGGATTGCGCTCGCCGGCATCATCGTGCGCAACTCCATTCTCCTGGTGGACTTCACCCTGGTCCTGGTGCGCAGGGGACTGCCGCTCTACGACGCCGTCATCACGGCGGCGAAGGCGAGAACCCGGCCCATCATGATCACGGCGCTCGCCCTCGTCCTCGGGTCCATGGTGATCCTCACCGACCCGATCTTCCAGGGCATGGCGATCTCGCTGCTCTACGGCGTGTTCGTCTCCACCATCCTGACGCTGCTGGTGGTGCCGCTCGGCTGCCTGAGCGTGGGCGAGGACACCTTCCGGTGTGCCGCCTGTCTGGACACGGACGAGAATGCGCCCGCGTCCCCTGCAACCCAGAGCAAGGCGTCGTAGGCAGGACCTCGTAGCGAGGGTATGAATGCGAACGCCCCCTTCCGGGGGCGTTCGCATTTTCCGGGTCCTGCAAGACCTTCCTGGCCAGTTCCCTCCACTCGTCAGACCCCCGTCCGGACCCGGACAAGCCCGGACGGAGGCTCCGGCTTCTTCAGGCGTAACGCCGGTACTCAGGCTTCCACATCTGCCTGCGGATGAAGGCCGCCAGGTCGCGCGGCTTGCGGATGCCCGCCAGGCGGTCGCGGAAGGCCGACTCGGCGACGGCCACTGCGATCGCCGCGGAGACCTCCTGGATGCGCTCGAGGGAGGGGTAGATCCGACCCATCTCCAGGTCACTCTCGAGCACCTGGGCCGCCAGGGCCTTGGCCGACTCGAAGAACATCCGGTCGGTAACGCTCTTCGCCTCCACCGCAATCGCCCCGAGGCCGACGCCGGGGAAGATGTAGGCGTTGTTCCCCTGCCCCGGCACATAGGTCTTGCCGTTGTACACCACGGGCTCGAATGGGCTGCCGCTCGCGAAGATCGCCTTTCCTTTCGACCAGTTGTACGCCTCTTCCGCCGTACACTCGGCCTTGGACGTGGGATTCGACAACGCGAAGATGATCGGCCGCGCATTCATCGCGGACATCGTTTCGATCACTTCCTGATTGAAGGCCTTTCCCTGGGTCGAGACACCCACGATCGCCGTGGGCTTCAGCGCCTTGATGGCACTCAGCAGGTCCGGCTGGAACGCGAAATCGTGAGCGAAGCGCAGCTTGTGCTCCGCCAGCCCCTCGCGGCTCTTCACCACCAGGCCCTTGCTGTCCACGAACCAGCACTTGCGCCGGGCCTCCTCCGGCGGAACGCCCTCGTCGATCATCGCCGAGACGATCAACTCCCCGATCCCGACCCCAGCCTCGCCGGCGCCGAAGAAAAGGATCTGCTGCTCACCGAGCGTCTTCTTCGTCAGGCGCAGGGCGGAGTAGAGCCCCGACAGCGCCACCGCCGCGGTGCCCTGGATGTCGTCGTTGAAGGTGAGCACGCGGTCCCGGAACTCCTCGAGGAGCCGGAAGGCGTTGAGATTGCCGAAGTCCTCGAACTGGATGAGCGCCTTCGGGAACCGTTTGCTCGCCGCCGTCATGAACTCCTCGACGAACTCGTCGTACGCTTCGCCCCGGACCCGGCGCTGTCGGATCCCGATATAGAGCGGGTCCTCCAGGAGCGAGTCACGCTCGGTGCCGACGTCCAGCAGCACGGGCAGGGACTTCGACGGGTCGATCCCCGCGCAGGCGGTGTAGAGCGAGAGCTTGCCGATGGGGATGCCCATGCCGAACGCACCCTGGTCGCCGAGGCCGAGGATGCGCTCCCCGTCGGTGACGACGATGATGCGCACGTCCTTCTCGGGCCAGTTCTTCAGGATCTCCGCAACGCGTCCCCGGTCCTTGTAGGAAAGGTACAACCCCCGCGGCCGGCGGAAGATGTGCCCGAACTTCTGGCACGCCTGCCCCACGGTCGGTGTGTAGATGATGGGCATCATCTCGTTGATGTGGTCCATCACCAGCCGGTAGTAGAGCGTCTCGTTGCGGTCCTGCAACGACGCGAGGTGAATGTAGCGGTCGAGGTCGGTCTGCTTGGCGCGATAGTTCTCCAGCACGCGGGCCAACTGCTCGTCCATGGTGTGAACGTGCGGCGGCAGCAGGCCGCGCAGGCGCAGGGCCTCGCGCTCGGCCTCCGTGAACGCGGTCCCCTTGTTCAACAAGGGGTCGCGCAACAGGGCCTGCCCTTTCGGGATACGGGGCGCCGGGGCGGCGGCCTTGCGGGTCGTCTTCGCAGCAGCCCGAGGAGCGGTTCTGGCGGCCACCGTGCGGCTCCTCGCGGCTGTCTTCGCGGTCACCTTCGCCGCTGTCTTCGCGCCCTTCCTCGGACTCGTCTTCGCGCTCGCGCGCACACTCTTCGGCTTCGGCATTGCGGGACTTCCTCCAGTGCAGAAACGACTCGGGGGGCAGGCACGCCCCCCGAGTCCAGTCATCAGGCGGTGCCTTCGCCTTCTTGCCTACATCATACCCAGTGTCTTCGGCAGCCAGGTCGACATCATCGGGATGTAGGTGACCATGGCCAGGAACACCAGCATGGTCAGGAGCCACGGCCAGACCGCAATCGTCAGCTCCGTGATGCCCATCTTCGTGATGCCGCTCGAGACGTAGAGATTGAGCCCCACCGGCGGGTGGCACATGCCCACTTCCATGTTCACCACCATCATGATCCCGAAATGCACGGGGTCGATCCCGAGTTTCATCGCGATCGGGAACAGGATGGGGGCCATGATGAGAACGATGGATGACGGCTCCATCACGTTGCCGGCCAGCAGCAGCAGCACGTTGACGATGAGCAGGAAACCCACGACGCCGAGGCCCGTGCCCATCATCCAGTCGGCCATGGCCTGGGGGATGTTCTCGTGGGTCATCAGGAACGAGAACAGCACGGCGTTCGTGATGATGTAGAGCAGCATCGCGCTCATGTTGGCCGAGTTGAGAAGCACCCTCGGCACTTCGCTCAGCTTAAGATCCTTGTAGATGAACACGGCGACGATGAAAGCGTACACGGCGCTCATGGCCGCCGCCTCGGTCGGGGTGAAGATTCCGCTGTAGATACCACCAATCACCACCACGACCAGGAACAGCCCCCAGGCACCCTCCCGGAAGGTCCGCCAGCGCTGCCCCCAACCTGCCTTGGCCAGGCGCGGAAAGTTCCCCTTGCGGGCGCGGTAGTAGGTCGTGATTCCGAGCATGGTCGCCAGGATGATCCCGGGCACGATGCCCGCGATGAACAAGGCTCCCACGGAGGTATTGGTGGAAACCGAGTACATCACCATGACGATCGAGGGAGGGATCAGGATCCCGAGGGCTCCGGAGGTGGTGATGACACCCGCTCCGAAACGTTTCGGGTAACCCATCCGGACCATTGCCGGCAGGAGGATCGAGCCGATCGCCACGACGGTCGCGGGCGAGGAACCGGAGACCGCGGCGAAGAGCGCGCAGGCCACCACGCCACCCAGCCCGAGCCCGCCGTGCCAGTGGCCGACCATGCTGTTCGCAAAGTTGATCATCCGCCGGGCCACCCCACCGTGGGTCAGGAAGTTACCGGCGAGGATGAAGAACGGGATGGCCATGATCTCGAACTTCTCGATGCCGGTGAACAGCTTCATGGCCACCGACTCGAGGGGTACGTGCGTCATCGTGAAGAGGAAGGTCAGCACGGTCAGGCCCAGCGAGATCGAGATGGGCATGCCCGTCAACATCAGGCCGACCAACAGAATGAAGATGAAGGCAGTGCTCATGGCTCACACCTCGTCCTTGGGGGGTGTACGGGGCGGACGCGGGTGTGAATCGTCGTCCAGCGCGTACCAGTTGAACTCCTTGCCGACCTTGACCTCCGCAGGGACCGTCTCTCCCTCCAGATCGAGTCCATCCACGTGCCCGTGCTCGTGGCGAGGCAGTTCCCCTGTGCGCCAGAACGACCAGGCCACCTGCAGGAAGCGGAAGCACATCAGGTAGGAGCCGAGCGGGATCGCCAGATAGGCGATCCAGGCCGGCACTTCCAGGTCGGGCGAGGTCTGGTCGGTATGGGCGAGCCCCCAGACGAACTCGGCGCCGAGAGTCCCGATGACCCCTGTGAAGAGCGCACCTGCCATGAGCCCGAACAGAATCAACCAGTCACGGCTTCGATCGTTCAACTGGTTGATCAGGACATCCACGCCCACGTGGATGCCGGTGCGCACACCGTAGGCGGCGCCGAATTTCGCCATCCACACGAACATGTAGATGGTCAGCTCCTGGGCCCACCCCATGTCGATCCCGATGAGGAAATCCTGCAGGTAGGGGATCGAATATCCGGCCAGGTAGCGGTGCGCGACCGCCGCGAAGGTGATGAGGGTGGCCCCACCCATCAGAAAGGTGATGAGCCACTCCTCCAGGTGATCGAGGATCTTCAGCATTACGCCCCCCCAAACGAGACACCGCCCGCGTCTGGGGCGGGCGGTGTCTCGGGTCGAATCACTTCTGCTCGGCGGCCTTGATGCAGTGGCAGCCGGTCGCTTTGTACACGGACTCCAGCAGATCCCGTCCGACGCGGTCCTGCATCTGGCTGTGCACCGGGAAGAGCGCCTTCTTGAACGCGTCGCGCTCGGCCTTGGTCGGCGTATAGATCTCCGTCCTGCCGCTCGCCTTCACCGCCGCCAGCGCGTCTTCGTTATCCTTCTTCGCGATCGAGTTGGCGTACTCCGTCGCCTCCTTCATCGCCTTGTCGAGCTGGGCGCGGACATCCTTGGGCAGACCTTCCCAGAAGGCCTTGTTCACGATGACCGCATAGCCGAGGTAGCCGTGATCGGTCAGCGTCAGGTGCTTCTGCACCTCGTGCATCTTCTGGGTGTAGAGGTTCGAGATCGGGTTCTCGGTGCCGTCCACGACGCCGGTCTGGAGTGCCTGATAGACCTCAGAGAAGGCCATCTGCTGGGGCAACGAGCTGAGGGCCCGCATCTGGGCGTCGAGCACCTTGGAGGACTGGATGCGGAACTTCTTGCCCTTCATGTCCTCGGGCTTGCGGATGGGGAAGTTCGCGGAGAACGACTTGAAGCCGTTGTCCCAGTAGGCGAGCCCCCGGATCCCCTTCGGCTCGAGCTTGTCCAGCATCTGCCGGCCCACGGGGCCCTGGGTGACCTTGTGCAGGTCGTCGTAGCCGTCGAAGATGAACGGCAGGTCGAAGGCCTCGAACTCCTTGACCCCGAGCGGCCCGAACTTCGCCAGCGAGGGGGCGAGCATCTGCACGGCGCCGAGCGTGAGCGCCTCGAGCTCTTCCTTGTCCTTGTAGAGCGTGCTGTTCGCGTAGACCTCGACCTTCACGCGGCCTTGGGTGTACTCCTCAGCGACCTTCTTGAAGAACTCGGCGGCCCGGCCCTTGGGGGTGTCCGTCGCGACCACGTGGCTGAACTTGATCACGATCGGCGCGTCCGCCGCGTAGGCGGACAGCGAGGCGGCGCAGGCGAGAGCGCCTACCAGGAGGTGTCTACGCTTCATGGGTCGTTCTCCTCAGCAATGGGCGTCGAAAGGCTCGTTCTTTCTACCGGTTGATGATCCGCTCGTCAGCCTCGGGTAAACCCCTGCTTGGCCATCTGGCGGCGCACGTAGGCGATCCTCGCCTGGAGCGGCAGGTCCTTCGGACAGACGTCCTGGCAGCCCAGCAGCGACATGCAGCCGAACACGCCGTTGTCGTCCCCCACCAACTCATAGTACTCGGCATCCGTGCGCGCGTCGCGCGGGTCGAGACGGAAGCGCGCGATCTTGCTCAGACCGACCGCCCCCACGAACCCCGGGCGCATCTGGGCGGTCGCGCATCCGGCGATGCAGCACCCGCACTCGATGCAGCGGTCGAGCTCGTAGATCTGCTCGGCCAACTCGGGGTCCATCCGCTCCTCGAGCCGCGTCAGGTCCACCTCCTGCTCCCTGGTGTGCACCCAGGTCTCGAGCCGCTCGCTCATCCCGCGCATCCACTTCCCGGTGTTCACCGCGAGGTCCGCAATGAGCTCGAAGCCGGGCAGAGGCGCCAGCATGATCTCGGGACCCAGGTTCTTCGTCTGGGTGCGGCACGCGAGTCCGGGACGCCCGTTGATCAGCATCGCGCAGCTGCCGCAGATTCCGGCACGGCACACGAAGTCGAAGACCAGCGAGGGGTCCTGCTTCTCGCGGATCTCGTTGAGCGCGATGAAGAGGGTCATCCCGTCCCCCTCTTCCAGCGGGTATTCCTGGATCCGCGGCTCGCTCCCCGGCTCCCGCGGGTTGTAGCGCAGGACCCGGATGGTGAGCCGCCGGTGGGAGGCGGTAACTGTGTTCTCGCTCATGCCCGGCCCTCCCCGACCCGCTCGTTACGACCCCGGAAACGGGGGGGCAACATCCCCTCCCAGGGCATCAGCGCCTGCTGGACCGCGAAGCGGTCGGCACCGGCCATCTCGTTGCGCACACGCTCCACCTCCGCCGCCCGCTTTGCGGTGTCGGGGTGGTCGATGTAGTCCTTCGCCCCGTAGCCGCGCCAGCCGGGCGGCAGCTCCATCCGCTTGATGTCCAGCGGCTCGTACTCGAGCGTGGGGAGGGTGTCGTCCTCGCCCCGCCAGAAGGCCAGGGTCCGAGAGAGCCACTGGCGGTCGTCACGCTGCGGGTAGTCCTCGCGGAAGTGGGCCCCCCGGCTCTCCGTACGCTGCAGGGCACCGTAGGCGGTGGCCAGGGCGAGCTTCAGCATCTTCTGCGTCCGGTAGGCGACCACCAACTCCAGGTTGGCGCCTGGCGCCTTGTGGCGCAAGCCAATGTGGCGGCTGCGCACCAGCAGGCCCTGGAGCTCCTCGACGCCCGCCGCGAGGTCGGCGCCGGTGCGGAAGATCCCCACCTTCTCGGTCATCACGTGCAGCATCGCGCTGCGCAGGGCATCCGCGCTCTCCGAGCCACGGCCCTCGAGCAGCAGGTCCAGCTTGCCCTGCTCGCGCCGCACGAAATCGTCGACGAGCCCCATGGGCACGTCGACGCGGTTCTCCGGGCGCTGGCAGAAGTCCGCCACGAACTCGCTCACGATCATCCCGGCCACCACCGTCTCCGCGACGGAGTTGCCGCCGAGCCGGTTGAACCCGTGCATGTCCCAGCAGGCCGCTTCGCCGGCGGCGAACAGACCCTTCAGCCAGGGGCTCTCGCCGGTGTGGTTGGTGCGCACCCCACCCATGGTGTAGTGCTGGGCAGGCCGCACCGGAATCCACTGCTCGGCGGGGTCGATCCCGAGGAAATACTCGCAGATCTCCTTGACCTCGCGCAGATTGTGCTCGATGTGCTGACGCCCGAGGAGCGTGATGTCGAGCCAGAGGTGGGTGCCGAAGCGCCCCTTCACCCCCTTGCCCTTGCGGATGTGCTCCTCCATGCGCCGGGACACCACGTCGCGGGAGGCGAGCTCCTTCTTCTCCGGCTCGTAGTCCGGCATGAAGCGGTGGCCGTCCACGTCGCGCAACAGGCCGCCGTCGCCGCGGCAACCCTCCGTCACCAGGATCCCGGTCGGGACGATGGCGGTCGGGTGGAACTGGACCGCCTCCATGTTGCCGAGTGGCGCCACGCCCGTCTCGAGGGCCAGGGCATGACCCATGCCCTCGCAGATCACGGCGTTGGTGGTGACACCGTACAGCCTCCCTGCCCCGCCGGTCGCGACGACCGTCGCCCGCGCGACGTAAGCGCTCAACTCGCCGGTCGTGAGGTCGCGCACGACCGCGCCGTAACAGCGCGATCCGTCGTGGACCAGGGCCAGCGCCTCCTTGCGCTCGTGCACGGGGATGGCGTGGGCAATCGCCCGATCCCCCATGGTGGACAGCATGGCGTGCCCCGTACCGTCGGAGACATAACAGGTCCGCCACTTCTTGGTGCCGCCGAAGTCACGCTGGGCGATCAGCCCCGCAGCCTCGGCCCGCTCGGTGATGGTCACCCTCTGACCGTTGGCCACGATCTCCCGGTCGCCGGGCCGCACCCGGCTCCAGGGCACACCCCACGCCGCAAGCTCCCGGGCGGCCTGGGGGGCGGCATGGACGAACATCCGCACCACCTCCTGGTCGGCGCCCCAGTCGCTCCCCCGCACGGTGTCGGCGAAGTGAACGTCCTCGTTGTCGCCGATACCTCGGGTGACGTTGGCGAGGCTCGCCTGCATACCGCCCTGGGCCGCCGCGGAGTGGGACCGCTTCGGGGGCACGAGGGAGAGGATGATCGGGTCGAGACCCCGCTGGCGGGCGCCGATGGCCACCCGCAGGCCGGCGAGACCGCCACCAATCACCAGCACGTCGCTGTAGATGACTTTCACGGCTGACCCCCCAGGGAGAGGCCGATCCGCAAGTAGGCTACGAGCGCGGCCAGGTCGATCAGGAGATAGAACGCCGCGACCCCGACGGTCGCGAGGAGCAGGCGCCGGCGCCCCTGCGCGCCGATCGTGAAGCTGGGCCAACCCCACTTCAGGGCCAGCCGGTAGAGCCCGAGGGCGGCGTGGGCCACCACGACGGGCAGCAGCACGATGTAGAGGGCCCAGGCGTTGTCCTGCACGACCCGCCGCGCCGACTCCAGTCCGCCGATGTCCTCCGGCACCGTGATGGGCATGAAGAGGTGGACGGCGACCAGGAAGAAGAGCGCGAACCCGGTCAGCGCCTGCACCCACCAGAGCCGGGTGTCGGTGTGGCGCATGGCCGAATTGTGGCGGCGGAAAATGGCGAGCTGCTGGTAGTCGTGGGGCAGCTTGCGCATGGCCAGGGCCGCGTGGGCGACGAGCAGCGCCAGGATCCCCAGCGAGAACACCGTGACGATCCAGGGCTGCGGCTCGTCGAGGATGCCCTTGCCCTCGAACAGACGGGCGATGAAGTCCACCGCCCCGGGGCCGAGCAGGATCGACGAGTCGAGGAACAGGTGGAAGCCCACGAAAAGGCCCAGGACGAGGCCCGTGAGGCTCTGGGCCACGTCGAGCCGCGCCGGCCAGCGGCTCGCGCGCCGACTCGGCACGGGGGCGGTGCCCGCGGTCGCGGCGCCCGTAGAGTTCAAAGTCATCGATTTTCTCCCCTGCGGGCGTCCGACGGACTGCCGGTCCCGCTATCGGTAATTCTTATATACCTATAAGTCGGGGTTGCCCCTATCCCTATGACCTAGCTCAAAAAGCCGGGAGCGACCACCTATCCCCTGTGGAATACCCATGATATCCCGACAGGGGGACCTGGGCCCTCCTGTCGGGATATCGGGGTATCGGGAACGGAGCGTGGGCCCCCCGGGCCTTCGGGGACAGCCCCCGGTCGCCCTAACCTCCGCGAGCCGGGTTCTTCGCCGCGATGCGGGCCTTCCACTCCCTGGGGCCCGACTCGTGGACGGCGTTGCCCTGCGCGTCGACCGCCACTGTCACGGGCATGTCCTTCACCTCGAACTCGTAGACCGCCTCCATGCCGAGTTCGGGGAACGCAAGGACCCGCGAGGACCGGACCGCCTTCGCGACCAGGTAGGCCGCGCCGCCGACCGCGATCAGGTGCACCCCCTGGTGACGCCGGATGGCCTCGACGCCCTGGGGCCCCCGCTCCGACTTGCCGATGGAGCCGAGGAGCCCGGTCTGGCCGAGCATCGTGTCCATGAACTTGTCCATGCGCCGGGACGTCGTGGGACCCGCGGGACCCACCGCCTCGTCCCGCACCGGGTCCACCGGGCCGACGTAGTAGATGAGCCGGTTGGTGAAGTCCACCGGCAGGGGCTCGCCCCGGGCCAGCAGGTCCGCCACCCGCTTGTGGGCGGCGTCCCGCCCGGTGAGGATGCGCCCGTTCAGGAGCAGCCGGTCACCCGCCTTCCATGCGGCGCTCTCGGCCTTCGTCAGGTGCTCCAGGTCCACCCGGCGCGCGCCCGCCGAGACGTCCATGGCGAGCTTCGGCCAGTCCTCCAGACTCGGCGGGTCGAATCGCGCCGGGCCGGTGCCGTCGAGCCGGAACTCGAGGTGCCGCGTGGCGGCGCAGTTGGGGACCAGGGCGACCGGCTTCATCACGGCGTGCGTCGGGTAGTCCAGCACCTTCACGTCGAGAACGGTGGAGAGCCCACCCAGGCCCTGGGCGCCGATACCGAGCGCGTTGACCTTGTCGAAGAGCTCCAGGCGCAGCTCTTCGGCACGGTTCTTCGGGCCCCTCGCCCGCAGCGCCTGGATGTCCACGGGCGCCAGCAGGGACTCCTTCGCCATCACCATCGCCTTTTCCGGCGTGCCCCCGACACCGACCCCGAGGATCCCCGGCGGGCACCAGTCACCACCCATGGTGGGGACCTGCTCGAGGACCCAGGCCACGAGGTCGTCACTGGGGTTCAGGATGGTGAAGCGGGTCTTGCTCTCGGAGCCGCCACCCTTGGCCGCGATCTTGACCTCCAGCGTGTCGCCGGGGACCAGTTCCACGTGCACGACCGCCGGGGTGTTGTCGCGGGTGTTCGTGCGCTTGCCGTCCGGATCGGCGACCACCGAGGCGCGCAGCGGATTGTCCGGATGGGTGTAGGCGCGGCGCACGCCCTCGTTGACCATCTCCTGGATGCTGGCCCGGGCGTCCCACTGCACTCCCATGCCGACCTTGAGGAACACGACGGCGATGCCGGTGTCCTGGCACACGGGGCGGTGCCCCTCGGCGCTCATGCGGGAGTTGATCAGGATCTGGGCGATCGCGTCCTTCGCGGCAGGCGACTCCTCGCGCTCGTAGGCCTCGGTCAGGGCCCGCACGAAGTCGACGGGGTGATAGTAGGAAATGAACTGAAAGGCATCGGCGATGCTCTGAACGAAGTCGTCCTGACGAATGACGGCCATGGGGCCTCCAGGGGAACCATTGGGGATTTCAGTGTACTACCGCGGCCCGCCGACCCGCCTATACCTGTGTAAACCCGCAGGGCGCCCTGCAGTGAACGGGTCGGCGGAGCGGAATACCCGGCGGGACTGCGCCTACTCGCGCTGTTCGGGAGGGACGTATCGCAGGCCCGTCTCGCCGACGTAGACCTGGCGGGGACGGGCGATGCGGCGGTCCGGGTCGAGACTCTGCTCGCGCCAGTGCGCGATCCACCCGGGCAGGCGGCCAATCGCGAAGACCACCGTGAACATGTTGGTGGGGATCCCGAGCCGGCGCAGGATGATCCCGCTGTAGAAGTCCACGTTGGGGTACAGGCGCCGGTCGACGAAGTACGGGTCCTCGAGTGCGATCTCCTCCAGCCGGCGCGCGATGTCCAGCAACGGATCCGACACCCCGAGCTCGGTGAACAGGCGCTCCGCCGCCCGCCGGAGGATGGTCGCGCGCGGGTCGAAATTCTTGTAGACCCGGTGCCCGAAGCCCATCAACCGCACCTTCTTTTCCTTGCCCTTGGCGAGTGCCACGTACTCCTCCGGGGTCATGTGTCCCCGGTGGATCGTCTCCAGCATCTCCAGCACTTCGACGTTGGCACCCCCGTGCAGCGGGCCCCAGAGGGCGCACACACCGGCGGCGCAGGACGCGAACAGGTTCGCGCGCGCCGAGCCCACCATCCGCACGGTCGAGGTGCTGCAGTTCTGCTCGTGGTCGGCGTGCAGGATGAGCAGGAGGTTCAACGCGTCACGCACCACGTCCGGCGGCTCGTAGGGCTGATAGGGCAGCGAGAACATCATGTGCAGGAAGTTCAGCACGTAGGGCAGCCGCGGATTGGGATACATGTAGGGCAGGCCGCGCGAGTTGCGGTAGGCGTATGCGGCCAGGGTGCGCACCTTGCTGATCAGCCGCGCCGCCGCCTGCTCGAGCTGGCTCGAGTCCTCGAGCTCGAAGAACTCCGGGTGGAAGCAGGACAGCGTGTTGATCATCGCCGACAGGATCGCCATCGGCGGGGCCGAGCGGGGAAAGCCCTCGAAGTGGTGCTTCATCCGCTCGTCCAGGTTGGCGTTGGCGGTGAGCTCCTGGCTGAACCGGTCGTATTCCTCGCCGTTCGGCAGGCGACCGAAGATCAGCAGCCAGGCCACTTCGACGAAGTTGGGGCTCTGCTCGAACTGCTCGATGGGGATCCCGCGGTAGCGCAGCACCCCCCGCTCGCCGTCGACGAACGTGATCGCGCTCTTGCAGCTGCCCGTGTTGGCGAAGCCCGGGTCGAGGGTGACGAGCCCGGTCCTCTCGCGCAGGTGGCGGATGTCCACCGCCCGCTCGCCTTCCGAGCCCTGGACGACCGGAAGCTCCACCTCCGTGTCGCCGACCGTCAACCTCGCCGTTTGCGACATGCCCCTCACTCCTCCCCTCATTCGGAGCCGTGGATGTTAGGGCGAGACGCCCCCGCCGCCAATCGCCGCCTCAGCCGCGCACGCAGGCGACGGTCTGCTCGGCGATCTCCAGTTCCTCGTTGGTGCGCACCACCAGCACGGCCACCCGGGACTGAGGGGCGTGCACCTCCGACAGCTCCCCCGCGGCCGAGCGGTTGCGTTCCTCGTCGAGGGTGATGCCGAGACCCTCGAGGCCTTCGCAGATCCGGCGGCGCAGGTCCGCGTCGTTCTCCCCGATCCCGGCCGTGAAGACGATTGCGTCGACCCGCCCCAGCACCGCCGTGTAGGCACCGACGTACTTGCGGATGCGATAGGCGAAGACCTCGAGCGCCAGCAGCGCCCGGGGGTCGCCGGCGTCGGCCGCACGGTGCACCTCGCGCACGTCGTGAGCGCCGCAGAGCCCTTTCAGGCCGCTCTCCTGATTGAGGGCCGCCTCGACCCGGGCCGGCTCCAGGCCGGCGACCCGGCCCAGGTAGAAGACCACCGCCGGGTCCAGGTCCCCCGACCGGGTCCCCATCACCAGCCCCGCGAGCGGCGTCAGCCCCATCGAGGTGTCGACGCACCGCCCACCCTGCACGGCCGCCGCGCTGGCGCCGTTGCCCAGGTGCAGGGTGATCAGGTTCACCCCGTCGAGGGACCGCCCCAGGTGGTCGGCCGCCCGGCGGGCCACGTAGGCGTGGGAGGTCCCGTGGAAGCCGTAGCGCCGGACCCGGTAGCGCGTGTACCACTCCTCGGGCACCGCGTAGCGGTAGGCCCGGGCCGGCATGGTCTGGTGGAAGGCGGTGTCGAAGACCGCCACCTGGGGCACGTCGGGGGCGGCCTCCAGCGCCGCCTCGATGCCCACCAGGTGTCCCGGGTTGTGCAGCGGTGCGAGGGGTGCGACCTCCCGGATGGCCGCCACCACCGCGGCGTCGATCCGGGCCGGGGCCCGGAAGACAGGCCCGCCGTGGACCACCCGGTGACCGATGGCGTAGAGCCTCCGGGGGTCGTCCAGACCACCGCCCGAGCGCAGGGCCTCGCCCATCAGGGCGAAGGCAGCGCGGTGGCTCGGCACCGGCAGGCGGCGCACCGAGGTGTCGAGGCTGCCGTCCGCGCGCCGCACGCGCTCGCTGATCACACCGTCGGGCTCCCCGATCCGTTCCACCACACCACCGGCGACTTCTTCCCGGCGGTCCATTTCGAACAGGCGGTACTTGACCGAGGAGCTCCCGGAATTCAGGACCAGCACCTTCACGGACACCTCCTTCAGGGAATCGTGGGTGCCGGACCCTGCCCCGATCAGCCGCCGGCGACGGCCTGGGCCTGAATGGCGGTGATGACGACCGTATTGACGATGTCGGTGACGGTGCAGCCCCGGGAGAGGTCGTTCACGGGCTTCGCGAGGCCCTGCAGGATGGGGCCGATGGCGACGGCGCCCGATGAGCGCTGCACCGCCTTGTAGGTGTTGTTGCCGGTGTTGAGATCGGGAAAGACGAAAACCGTCGCCTGCCCCGCCACCTCGCTCGCGGGCAGCTTGGTGCGCGCCACCGCCATGTCCACGGCGGCGTCGTACTGGATGGGGCCCTCGACCTTCAGCTCGGGGCTGCGCTCGCGCACGAGGCGCGTCGCCTCGCGCACCCGATCCACGTCCTCGCCCTGGCCGGAGTCGCCGGTCGAGTAGGAGAGCATGGCGATGCGCGGCTCGATGCCGAAGTAGGCGGCGGTCTGCGCGGAGCTGATGGCGATCTCGGCGAGCTGCTCGGCATCGGGGTGGACGTTCACCGCACAGTCCCCGTAGACCAGCACGCGGTCGGAGAGGCACATGAGGAAGACGCTCGAGATGAGCGACCGCCCCGGGGCCGTGCGGATCACCTCGAAGGCCGGGCGGATGGTGTGCTGTGTGGTGTGCACCGCGCCCGAGACCATGCCGTCGGCGTCCCCCTGGTAGACCATCATGGTCCCGAAGTAGCTGACGTCGGTCAGTGCGTCGTACGCGCCTCCCCGGGAGACCCCCTTGTGCCGGCGAAGCGCGAAATAGGTCTCCGCGTAGCGCTCCCGTTTCTCGCTCTTCAGCGGGTCGACGATCCGCACGTCGGTGAGCCGCAGGCCCAGGTGCTCGATCTCCCGGCGCACCGCGCGCTCGTCCCCGAGCAGGGTCAGGTCGGCCACGTCGCGCAGCCGCAGGATCTCGGCCGCGCGCAGCACTCGCTCCTCGGTGCCCTCGGGCAGCACGATGCGCATGCGCCGGCGCCGGGCCCGCTGGATCAGCTCGAATTCGAACATCAGCGGGGTCACGCGCTGGGGCCGGGGCATCTCCAGCCGGCGTGTCAGGTCGGCCCCGTCGATCCGCGACTCGACCAGGCCGAGTGCCGCGGCGATCTTGCGCGGGTTGTCGGCGGTCAGGTGGCCCTCGAGCGCGGCCACCGCCATCGCCGTGGTGAAGGTGTCGGTCTGCACGCTCAGGACCGGCACCGGAGAGCGGTCCAGTCCGCCGAACACGCGCAGCACCTCGGGCGCCGGCTCGAGCCCGCCGGAGAGCAGCAGCGCCGCGACCCGCGGGTAGGCGGTCGAGGAGTCCGCCAGCAGGCTGCCCAGGATGATGTCGGCGCGGTCGCCCGGCGTGATCACCAGGCTCGATTCCTCGAGGTGGTCGAGAAAGTGCGGCAACTCCATGGCCGCCACCAGATAGCGGGCCACCTCGCGGCTCCCGCCGTCGTTGCCCTGGGAGAGCCAGCGGGCCCCGAGCGCCGTAGCCACCTCGCCGACGGTGGGCATGGCGAGGACCGGGTTCTCGGGGATCAGGTAGACCGGCACGTCCCGCCAGGGCCGGGCAGCGAACAGGTGCTCGGCCTCGACGAGGTCCGCAGGCTCCACGCCGTTCACGGCGACCGCCAGCACGTCGCCCTGCCGGTCGGACAGGCTGTCGAGGACCAGGTGCACGGCGTCCACGAGCTCCGAGGGCTCACGCTCCCGACCGTTCAGCACCAGGACCAGGCGCGCGCCCAGCTGGCGCGAGAACTCGAGACTGAACCGGAGCTCGAGGGACGCGGTCACCCCGGAGAAGTCGGGGCCCAGGCAGAGCACCACGTCGAACTGGGACTCGATGGCCTTGTATCGCTCCAGGACCCGCTTCAGGAGCTCGTCGCCGGTCCCCTCGCCCATCAGGGAACGGGCCACGTCTGCGGTCACCCCGTACAGGGCGTCGGTGCTCACGTTCAGGGAGTAGCGGCTCGCGACCATCTCGAGCACCCGGTCGGTGCCGTCGCGCGAGGCGATCACCGGCCGGAAGAACCCGACCCGGTCGCTGCTCGCCGCGAGGAGGTCCATCAGGCCGAGCGCCACGAGGGCCTTTCCCGAACCCGGACCGGTACCCGTTACGAAGAGGACTTTTGCCATCGAAGACTCATGCCTTGAAAGTCGGGCACGCAACCCATTGTCTCGCCAGAGCGTACCACGCCCGGGAGAACCTGCCCCTGCGCACCCCGCCTGGCTTGCGGACCACGCCCGCCGGGGCACCACCCCCTCACGGCGTCACTCGAAGGCGTAACTGCCGTCGCTGCGGACGGTGATGCTGTCGCAGAGGTAGCGCACCTGCTCGTAACCGTTCTTCTTCAAGAAGTGGTACGCCATCTCCGAGCGCGGGCCGTTGGTGCAGTAGGCCACGATCGGGCGGTCCTTCGGCAGCGACGCGAGGCTCGCCTGCAGGCGATCCAGCGGCAGGTGCGTCGCCCCCTTCAGGACACCCCCCGCGGCCTCGGCGTCGTCGCGCACGTCGAGAAAGAGCACCGCCTCGGGGTTGGCAGCCAGCCGGGCGAACTCCTCCCGGGAAATCGCACCCTCCTTCAGTTTCTTCGCGTAGCTGAACCGGGTCGGCGCCTCCCCGACGGCGGTCGGCAGGCCCCGCGCCGTCCACTCCCGGAAACCTCCCGCCAGGATGGTTGCGTTCCGGTAGCGGTATTTCTTGAGCTCCGCGAACGCCGTCAGGACGTCTTCGCCGCCGTCGCCGTTGCCGTAGACCACGATGGGTGCGGCCAGGTCGCTGACACCGGGCAGCCTGGCGACCGCCTTCTCGGCGATGAACCGCCGGGTCATGGCCGGAAAGGCCGCGGCCTCGAGGGACACGGCTCCCCGGATGTGCCCCGCGGCCACCTCACCCGCGGGACGCACGTCGATGACCACGTGGTGCGGGTCGAGCCGCGCGGCGAGCCATTCGGGCGTCGAGACCACGGGCTTGCCGGCCTTGCGCCAAGCGGGGATCCCGCCCTGGAACGCCTTCACCTCGGTGTACCCGGCCGCGAGCGCGGCATCGACCGATCGGCCCGCGTGGACACAGGTCGGTCCGTCCCCGTAGAGCACGAGGGGCAGATCCCGGTCCGGGGCCAGCTGCGCAAGGCCCTTCCCCGGGTCGTCGGCGGAGAGGGATGCGGCACCCGGGATGTGCCCCTGCTCGTAGGCCTCCCGCGGGCGCGCGTCCACCACCAGGAAGGGGGCGTCCTCGCCGCGCAGCCACTCGAGCTCCTCGAGGCTCATCTCGGCCCCGGGCGGGAGCGGGACGACCAGCCGGGTGATCCGCTCCGCGGGCCGACCGGGGGTGTGCTCGACCCGGACCCGGTCGGGTAACGCGAGGTCCTTGACGCCGCTCGCGTTCACGAAGTCGGTCTGCGGGCCGAAGAGGACCAGGTGGCACCTCCCGCCCACCTCGAGGCGCAGGGTGTTGGCCTTGCTCGAGACGTCCTCGATGGCACCCTCGACGGTGTCGGCGCGCGCGCCCCAGGCCAGGGTAAGGGTGAAGCAGAGGAGCAGGCAGAGCGGCGTCGGGCGCAGGATCGACATACTCGGACACCTCGCAGTGGGACGTCTGCCGGACTCAGGATTCCTCGTAGCCCGTCACCATCGCCCGGATGTGGCCGAGCGCAGTGGGTCCCAGCGTAGAAAGGTAGACGTGGACGAACAGGAAGGCCAGCAGGGCGAAAGACACGGCCACGTGCACTCCGGCAACGACGCCCAGCCCACCCAGGACCTCGATCAAAGGAGCCAGCCGGACCACGTCCATCAGCAACACACCCGTGCCGATCTGCACGGGAAACAGGACCAGCATGACGAAGAAGTAGGAGATCTGCTGCAAGGGGTTGAACCGCGCCCCAGCCGGGGGGTGGTGCGGATTGGGCTCGCCCCGGAAGATGCCGTGGCCATAGTAGCGCGCCTGGGCCAGCATCCGCTGCCAGTATTCCCGCCGGTGCAGTCGGGGCACGTAGAGCCCGAGCCTTCCGGAGCAGGCGTACCCGCAGAGCCAGAGGAGGAATCCCAGGGCCATCAGGACCCCCAGAACGTCGTGCAGCACCACGGCCGACCGGAAGCGTGCGAGGCTGACGAGGTCCTGGTAGCGCAGCGCCAGCCCCGTGAGTAGCAGGAGCACGAACACCAGCGCGTTCCCCCAGTGCCAGAGCCGCAATGGCAGGGAGTTCACGTAGACCCGCTGCCCAACCCCCCGCACAGGCACCGGGGTCGCGCCCTCGCGGGGCAACCGGCCGGAGGCGCCGCGCCGGCGCAGCCAGAGGTGGGCGGCAGGAGCCAGCAACCCCAACCCGGCCATCGCGGCGCCCAGCCCGTCGAGCCACACGCCGCGGGTTCCCCCGAGGACGTAGAAGCCCGTGGCGAGCCCCGCGGACTCGAAGGAGGTCAGGGTCTCCGGGGCGGCCGCCACGGTGGTCATCCGCCCGTCCTCCCGGACGAGGGTCAGCTGTACGTTGCGGAAGACGGGCGAGTCCCGGTGGTGACAACTCTCGCACTCCCTGACCGCCCCCCCCGTGAAGGCCACCTGGTGGGCTTCGGAATGCTCCGTGACGTCCATCCTCCCCACGAGGCCGATGCGCCTGCCACCACCCTGGCGGTTCGACTGCTTCAGGATGAACGAGACCTCCGCCGAATCGATGGCCCCGGCGCGACCCCGGATCCGCTCGGCGAGGTCGCCCGAGCCCGGCCCGAGGAGCCCCGCCAGATCCTCCTCCCGCACCGGAAGGCCGGTCTCCAGGTCCACGACCTGCAGGTACACCCCCTTGCCGGCGTCCGGGACGTGGCATGCCCAGCAGGAGACGCGCTGCAGGTGCAGGTCGGCGTTCGGCAGCCAGGCCCCGTGGGCCTCCTCGGCCCCCGCGTGGCATCCGAGGCACGCCGCCTTCATCGTGCCGCCCGCGCTGGCCGAGCCCACCTGGTGGGCGAAGTGGCACGAGGAGCAGAGCGGTGCCCGGTGCTCCCCCCGGGCCCGCGCCGTGCCGTGAACGCTCTTTTCGTAGACCGCGAAGACGCCCTCGTGGCACTTGCGACAGGGGACACCGGCGAGCGTGCGGTAGGAGTCCTTCGGGCCTACCGTGTGGAACCCGTGGCAGTCCGTGCAGAGTGGGCCCTCCCGGCCCCGGGACTGACCTGCCCCTGCCGTCTGCGAAATGGACAGTCTGGAGTGGATGCTCCCCCGGACCAGCGCCGCCTGGGCCACGTGGCACCTGCCGCAGGCACCGACGGCCTGGCGCCGGAGCTCGGCGCGGCTCCCGGGCTTTCTCCCCGGGTGGGGACCCGCGGCGACTTCCAGGTGGCAGGACTCGCAGGGCAACGCCCGGTGCACCGAGGCCTCCAGGTCCGCCCGGTCGACGAAGCCGGAGACCCGCTCGCCGTCGAGGAAGGTGACGGAGAGCCCGGGGGATGCGTGGCAGGCGAGGCAGTCTTGCACCCCCTCGGCAGGGGCACCGAGGGCGAGCCCGAGCAGGCCGAACAGCGTGGCGACGGCACGCAGACACGGGCGAAGCCCGAGCCCCGGACGATTCAAGCGTCCAGACCCCGAGCCTCGCCCACTCGACGCGACAGCCCCAGACTCCCGGGGAAACCCGGCCCCGGGCCTACCGCGACACGACGTTCAGGTTCACCTGCGGCCACTTCCGGCCGTGGCAGGCGGGGTTCGCACAGAACGACCCACCGTCCCGACCGAACTCCGTCTTGCCGTGGCAACCGGCGCAACTCGGGTCGAGCCGGGTGCGGTGGTCGTGCATGAAGTTCGGCTCCAGGTGCGTCGGCGGCTGGCGCATTCCCGGTATCGCCGTGGACGCCACCGGGGCGGGCCCACCCTCGCGCTGGACCTCCGGCACGTTGTGGCAGAGGTTGCACTGCAGGCGGATGGCCTGCCCCTTGGCGTTCAGGTGCTTGCCGTCGTGGCAACGGAAGCAGCCGGGGAAGTCCTTGTGGGCCCCGTTGGCAGGGAAGGTGCGCCAGGAGACCTCGGGCGCCGAGAAGACGCTCTTGCCGAGGATGTCCGTGAGAACGCGCCTGAACTCGTCGCCGCCGGCCGGAGCCGCTGCACCACCCGCCTCCTGGCGGTAACGGCTCCCCGCGTCGTCCACCAGTTTGGCCACCGTCTCCTTGCTCACCACGCCCTTCTCGTCGAGGGCGGCCAGCTCCTTCATCACGGCCATGACCCGCGCCTTGATGTCCGGGATGCTCTGGCGCAACTGACTCGCGTAGATGGCCGCGTCCACCCGGTCCTCCGGGTTGGGGAACGGGTGCCCCGACGCGTTGTGGCAGTCGATGCAGTCCATCGTCTTGCGGGGCAACTGGTCGCGCTGTGCGGCCGGAAGCTTCGAGGCGGCGTCGGTGAAGGTGTCGGTACGCCCGTCAGCGTACGTGACCTGGACCCAGGGGATCTCCTGCTTCTGGGGGTCCACCGCCGCGTATTGAACCGTGTTCTCCACGTGCCAGTGGATGCCCCGGGCGTCGGCCTCGCGGATCGCCCCGAAGCCGGTGTGCAGGATCAGGCGCGTGGTCGTCTCGGTGCTCTTCGCGTCGGCGTCGTAATGCTTCTTCACCCGCACCGTGTCGTCGTGGGCGGTTGCGGGCCAGTGGCACGCCTCGCAGGCGATGCGGGCCGGCTTCAGGGTCTTGGCGACCACCGGCCGGTCGTAGCCCACGATCATGGACCAGAGCTCGTGGGCGTGCTCGGTCTTCAGCACCATGGCCTTCAGCGTGGGCACCCGGCCCATGTGGCACTCGACGCACTGCACCCGCGCGTGGGGCGACTCGGCGTGCGCGACCGGCTCCTCCGGGTGGACGGCGTGGCAGGCGTTGGTGCAGAACCAATTGCTGTTGGTGAACTCCCAGCCCAAGATGCCGCCGACCGCCAGCACCGCGAGACCGATCAGGACGGCCACCAGCGCCAGGGCGCCACCCGCAATCCCACGCGACAGCAAAGGTTTCATCACGAGACTCCTCCCAGGACCTTCGTGACACTAGTCTCCGGAAAGATGACGCGTCAACGGCGAGTGGGCCTATCTACTTGATCTCGAGCACTCTCAGGTGTCGTCGAAAGCTGCCCGAGCCCCCCGTCGACCGCCCGTGTGCCGGGCTCAGCCGGGGGTGGCGGGAAACTCCAGCCGCACCCGCAGACCGGGGGCGTTGTCCTCCAGGGCCACCCGCATCCCATGCAGACGGGCAACGGCGTCGACCAGGCTGAGGCCGAGACCGTTGCCGGGCGTGGACCGGGCACCGTCGAGCCGGTAGAAGCGCTGGAACACCTTCCGGCTCTCGGCCTCGGGGACCCCGGGCCCCGTGTCGGCGACCACGACCACCGGCCGCTCGGGCGCCCCGGCGACGGTGATCCGCACCGTCCCACCCGCAGGCGTGTATTTCACCGCGTTGTCCAGCAGGTTGGCGAACGCCTGGAACAACAGGTCGCGGTCGCCCCGGGTCCGAACCTCGCCCGGCGCCTCCACCGCGAGCCGCAGACCCCGCTCCTCGGCTACCGGCTCGTAGAGCTCGGCGACGTCGCGCAGCAGCCCCGGCAGGTCGACGTCCGCGAAACCAGCCCGGAGCGCTGGCGACTCGGCCCGCGCGATCCGCAGCAGGGAGTTGAAGGTCGAGAGGAGGCCATCGGCGTCGGCGACCGCGTGGTCCACGGCCTCGAGGTCCACCTGGCCCTGCTGGGCCAGGCCACGCAGCTGCTCCAGCCGCCCGCGCAGGCGCGAGAGGGGGGTGCGCAGGTCGTGGGCGATGCTGTCGGAGACCCGCCGCACGTCGTCCATCAGGGCCTCGATGCGGTCGAGCATGCCGTTGAGATTTTCGGCCAGCTCGTCGAACTCGTCTCCGGCGCCGCGGGCGGGAACCCGGCGCGAGAGGTCGCCCCCCATGATCTGGCGCGCCGTCTGGTTGACCGCCTCGACCCGGCGCGCGGTGCTCCGGCTCATCAGGGCCGCGCCGAGAAGCGCGAGTGCCGCCGTCACCGGCAGACCCCACGCCAGCGCGCGGGTGATCAAGGCCCGGATCGCCGTCAGCTCCTGCAGGTCGCGCCCCACCAGCAGGCGGTAGTTACCCGGGAGCTGAAACGCGCGTGCCCGGGCCAGGTGCGCCTGGGCGGAGGGCCAGCCGGACTCCTCCAGACGGAAGTCGAGCCAGCCCTCCGGGCTCTCGGCGCCGGGAGGCCACTGACTCAAGTTGCCGACCAGCGGGTGCCGGCGCTCGTCCACGAGCAGGTACACCGTGGACCCCGCGGGGCGACGGGCCACACGCTCCAGCAGCGCCCCGGTCAGCCCGGCGATCCCGGTCCTGCGATAGCGCTCGGCCAGGGTGGCGACCTCGGCCTCGATGGCGTCGTCCGCCTGCCGGAAGAGATAGGCCGCCGTCTGCCAGTAGACGAAGCCGAGCAGCAGGACCGCGGAGACCGCGAACAGCCCCGCGTACACCAGGGCCAGGCGGAAGGTGACACTGCGCAGCAGCCTATGCGGGGGCACGGAGCACGTACCCGGCACCGCGCACGGTGTGCAGCAGCGGCGTCTCGAAGTCCCGGTCGATCTTGCGCCGCAGCCGGCTCACGTGCACGTCGATGACGTTGGTCTGGGGGTCGAAGTGGTAATCCCAGACGTGCTCGAGCAGCATGGTGCGGGTGACCACCTGGCCCGCGTGGCGCATCAGGTACTCGAGCAGCCGGAACTCCCGGGGCTGCAGGTCGACGGGCCGGCCCGCCCGGGTGACGGTGCGGGCAAGCAGGTCCATCTCGAGGTCGGACACCTGCAGGCGGGTCGCAGGGGCCTCGCTGCCGCTCCGGCGCAGCAGGGCCTCCAGGCGCGCGTGAAGCTCGGAGAACGCGAAGGGCTTGACCAGGTAGTCGTCACCGCCGGCCCGCAGCCCCTCGACACGGTGGTCCACCTCCCCGAGGGCGCTCAGGATCAGGACCGGGGTGCGGTCGCCCGCGGCCCGCAGGGCCCGGACGATCGCGAGGCCGTCGAGTCCGGGCAGCATGCGGTCGACCACCATCACGTCGTGAGGCGCGGCGGAGGCAAGGAAGAGGCCCTCTTTCCCGTCGGCCGCGTGGTCGACACTCGCCCCTGCCTCGCGCAGGGCCTTCACCAGGAACCCGGCGACGTGGGGGTCGTCTTCGATGACCAGGACTTTCACCGCAAGCACCTTCTTCGCGAGCACCATCACCGCAGAGACGCAGAGACCAAAGGCGCATCGGAGGTCCCTTTCACCATCACCCTCTTTGCGCCTTCGCGCCTCTGCGGTTACGTCTCCAAGCCTCGCCTAAGCCTCGAACTTCACCGCCACGAAGCGCCGGTCGCCCTCCCGCTCGACCAACAGCACCACCGCGGACCGCTTCTGCTCGTAGGCCTGGCGTACCCTCTTCGCCACCGCGTCGGGCGAGTCGACCGGCGCCTGGTCGACCATCAGCACCAGGGTCCCGGGCTGGATTCCCGCACGCGCGGCCGGGCTGCCCTTCTTCACGTCGACCACCAGCACCCCCTCGACCTCACCCTTGACACCATACTTCTTCTTCGTCTCGGGCGTGAGCGCCGCCAACTGCAGGCCGAGCTGACCCCTGGCAGGCGCCGCATCCCCACCCTCGCTCGAGGCCACCTTTTCGGAGTCCGGGGTCCGGCCGAGCGTCACCGTCAACTCCCGGGTCTTGCCCTCGCGCACGACCTCGAGGGTCGCCCGCTTGCCCGGCTCGGCGGCGGCCACCAACCTGGGCAGGGCCTTGAAGTCCTCGAGGGTCCTGCCGTCCAGGGAGACGATCAGGTCACCGGGCTGCACGCCGGCCTTCGCCGCCGGGCTGTCGGGCGTCACCGCCGCCACCAGCGCACCCTTGCCCTCCGGGACCCCCAGACCCTGGGCCAGGTCCTCGCTGACCGGCTGGATCTGCACCCCGAGCCAGCCCCGGGCGATGCTGCCGTGCTCGCGGAGCTGCTCGACCACGCCTCTGGCGACCGAGGACGGAACGGCGAAGCCGATCCCCACGTTCCCGCCGGAGGGCGACCAGATGGCCGTGTTGACCCCGATCACGCGCCCCGTCGTGTCGAACAGGGGCCCGCCGGAGTTGCCGCGATTGATCGGGGCGTCGATCTGCAGGTAGTCGTCGAAGGGCCCCGAGCGCAGGTCACGGCCGCGGGCCGAGATGATGCCGGCGGTCACCGACCCGCCCAGGCCGAAGGGGTTGCCCACCGCGATGACCCAGTCCCCGACCTTGGCCCCGTCGGACTCCCCGAACTCCACGTGGGGCAGGGAGCGGGGGGTATCGATCTTGAGGAGCGCCAGGTCGGTCTTCGCGTCCCGACCCCTGACCGTGGCGCTGTGCTTGCTCCCGTCGTCCAGGGAGACGGTGATCTCCTGGGCGCCGTCGACCACGTGGTAGTTGGTCACGATATAGCCCGAGGGGTCGATGATGAACCCCGAGCCCTGGGCCTGCCGCGGGGCGGTCGGCCCCTCCTCGTCGCCGGGCACCCCGTGCTCCTCGAAGAAGCGCCGGAACAGGTCATTGAACGGCGATCCCTCCGGCAGCTGCGGCATCCGGAACTCCGGCCGCCCGACGAGCCTGCCCTCGATACCCTTGCCCTTCACGGCGACGTTGACCACCGCGGGCTTCACCCTTTCCACTACGCCCGAGAAGCTTCCGGGCCCGGCGGACTCGGCGCTCGCCGCTGGGGAGCTCCAGGCCGCGCTCAGCGGTGGCGCCACCAGCGCGCCGCCGACGGCGGCCAGCACGGCCGCCGCGACCAGCAGGCGGGCCGGCCGGGTGCGGGCGCCCACCGGACGCGAACGGACGACCGGGGTCCGGGACGGGGTGAGAACGACGGCGAATGTCTGTCTCATGGGCACACTCCTCTCCAGTCTGGCTCGTGGTCTGGTCTGCGGGCAGCAGTGCCGCACCACAGCTTCGAATCTCTTAAATAGAGGTGGTAGGGTTACGCCAGGCTTGCCGCCGGATTACGAATTGGCAAGGTCCGCAACCCCCGGCCACGCTCGGGCTCGATTGCCGGGGCCCGCCCACTCGGCTACCGTGACCGGCGGGCACCGGACCCCGGCCGGAGCTGCTCCGGCACCGGCGCGGCGCCCCGATCCCCTTTTCAGGAGGCCTCTCGCGTGAAGCAGCGGACCCGCGCGTTGATCGCCCTCGCCCTCCTCGTCCCCTCGGCGGGGACCCTCGCGGCACCCGACGCCCCCGCGGGGTCGCCCCGCATCGGTCTGGTGCTGAGCGGTGGGGGGGCCCGGGGCGCTGCCCACATCGGGGTCATCAAGATCCTGGAGGAGCTACGCATCCCGGTGCACGCCATCGCCGGCACCAGCATGGGCTCCCTCGTGGGTGGCGCCTACGCCGCCGGCCTCGGGGCCGGGGACCTGGAGCGTGCGGTGACGGGCGTCGACTGGAACGAGCTCTTCAACGACGACGCCCCGCGGGCCCTCTGGCCCGCCCGGCGCAAGGAGGGAAGCTACCGGCCCACCTGGAATTTCTCCATCGGGGTGCGCGAGGGGAAGGCACGCCTGCCCCCCGGGGCCATCGCGGGCCAGAACGTGCAGTTGTTCCTGAGCGAGTTGACGAAGGGCGTCGAGCACCTGGAGCGCTTCGACGAGCTGCCGATCCCGTTCCGGGCCGTGGCGACCGACCTCGAGACGGGCACGATGAAGGTCTTCGAACGGGGGTCGCTGCCGCTCGCCATGCGCGCGAGCATGTCCGTGCCCGGGGTGTTCGCGCCGTTGCACTCCGAGGGCCGCATCTACGTGGACGGGGGACTCGTGCGCAACACGCCCGTCGACGTGGCCCGGGAGATGGGCGTCGATCACCTGATCGTCGTGCGCCTGCTCGGTGACCCGATGAAGCCCGAGCAGCTCAACACGGTCGTGGGCGTCGCCGGGCAGATGATCAACATTCTGATCAGCCAGAACGAGTCCGCCTCGCTCGCCGAGATCGACCCCGTGCGCGACGTCCTGGTCCAGCCCAATCTCGGGGATATCGGCTCCGGCCAGTTCAACCGCGCCGCCGACGCCATCGCCATCGGCGAGCGGGCCGCGCGCGCCGCCACCCCGCTCCTGGCGCGATTCAGCCGGAGCGAGGCCGACTACGCGGCCTGGCGCCGGGCGACGGGCCGGCCCGCCCGGCCCATCGAGCGGGTCGAGGAGGTTCGGGTCGTGGGTCTCGAGCGGGTGAACCCGAAGGTCTTCGCCCCGCTCGAGCGGGACCTGGAGAAGAAGCCGCTGGACCGGGAGCGGCTGGTGGACGACATCCGGGTGGTCTACGCCAAGGGCGACTTCGAGCGGGTCAGCTACCGTTTCGAGCGCGAGGACGAAGGCGACGTGCTGGTCGTCGACGCGGTGGAGAAGTCCTGGGGTCCGGGGTACTTCAGCCTCGGACTCGGGTTTTCCAGCGACAACGAGGGCGACGACCGCTTCGGGCTGCGCGGCACCTATCGCCAGAGCTGGCTCAACCGGCTCGGCGCCGAGTGGACCACCTCGGTCACGGTGGGCAACGAGCCCAAGCTGACGACCGAGTTGTTCCAGCCGCTGCGCCTCGACCGGGCGGTGTTCGTGGCGCCCTATCTCGACTACTCGAAGACGCCGCTCAGCGTCTTCCGGGACGACCGCCGGGTGGCCCGCTACGACATCGCCCGCACACGCGCCGGGGCGGACCTGGGCACGACGCTGCAGAACGGCATCGAGGCCCGGGTGGGGGCGTACTTCCTGTCGAACGACACGCAGGTGGACACGGGCCCGAAGGCACTGCCCGAGGGCAGCGTCAACGAGTCCGGGGCGCGGGTCCGGGTCAGCTACGACACGCTGGACAGCCCCTACCTGCCACGGACTGGCAACCGCGTCACTTTGGAGGTCAACCGCCCGCTCCCGTCGATGGGCGCGGAAACGGACTTCACCCGCGCCTACGCGCGCTGGACCGGGGCCTGGGCGTTCGGCGAGCACACCGTCAGCACGGACGTGCGGGGCGGAAGCAGCTTCGGCGACCACATGCCCTTTTACGAGCAGTTCGCGCTCGGGGGCTTCACGAGGCTCTCCGGCAACCCCAACGAGCGCTTCCGCGGCAACCAGATGGCCCTCGGGAACCTCGTGTATCACCGCCAGATCGCGACCCTCCCGGCGCCGGTGGGCCGCGGGCTCTACGTCGGCGGGTCGCTCGAGGCCGGCCGGCTGTGGGACGTGGACGAGATGCTCGACAACCCGTCGAAGTGGCGCTTCGGCAGCAGCGTCTTCTTCGGTGCCGACAGCTGGATCGGCCCGCTCTTCCTCGCCTACGGCCTGTCGGACGGGGGCGATCACACCCTCTACTTCATGCTCGGACGGCCCTGACTTCGGGGTTCGGCGCAACGTACATGGACAGCTACGACGAGGTCCCCTACCACAGCGCGCCCTTCGCCGAGACCCACCCCGTGAACCTCGCGGTGCTCGGCCGGCTCTTCGGGCTCGAGACCCCGGACCCGGACCGCTGCCGCTACCTGGAGCTCGGCTGCGCGAGCGGCGGAAACCTCATCCCCATGGCCGTGCACCTGCCCGGGGGCTGGTTCGAGGGGATCGAGCTCTCCGCCGCCCAGGCGGCGGAAGGGGCGTCGCTGGTGGCCGAGCTCGGCCTCCGCAATGCCCGCATCCGGCAGGGCGACATCCTGGACCTCGGGGACGAACTGGGGGAATTCGACTACATCGTCACCCACGGCGTGTACTCCTGGGTGCCCGAGGCGGTGCAGGAGAGGGTCCTCGGGCTCTGCGCCGAGCACCTCGCGCCGGGTGGCGTGGCCTACGTGAGCTACAACACTCTGCCCGGGTGGCGCACGCGGGGGATGCTGCGCGACGCCCTCCTCTACCACGTGCGCGGGATCGAGGCGCCGGCAGAGCGGCTCGCCCGGGCGCGCGAAGTGCTCCCCCGCCTGGACGGGGCGCTGGGGGGCCTCGACACCCTCCCCGCGCGCCTCCTGCGCCAGGAGATCGGCTACCTGCGCGGTGCCCACCCGAGTTATCTCTACCACGAGTACCTGGAGAGCCGGAACGAGCCCCTGCTGCTGAGCGAGCTCGTGCGCCGGGCCGGGCGCCACGGACTGCAATACCTCGGCGACACGGACCTGGCCGGGATGTTCCCCGCCAGTGCGGGCGACGGCGTGGAACCCCTGATCGAGGGCATCGAGGACCAGGTGGAGTTGGAGCAGTACCTCGACTTCGTGCGCAACCGCGGCTTTCGCCAGACCCTGCTGTGCCGGGCGGAGCGGACCCTCCGACGGGAGATCGACCTGGAGACCCTGGACGGGCTGGCGGTCTTCGCCTCGCTCGAGCCGCCGCGCAAGCTGGACCTGCGCACCACCCGGCCGGCCCCGTTCCGCAAGGCCGACGGCAAGGGCTTCGAGGTCCACCATCCCTTGACGCGGGCCGCCCTGGCAGCCCTGGGAGAGGCGTACCCGGACTCCGTGCCCCTGCCCGCCCTGCGCGAAGAGGCGGTCCGCCGGGTGAGCGCCGCCGGTGCGGCCCCCCTGGCGCGCCAGACCGACCACCTGGCGGGTGAGGTCTTCAGCCTCTACGCCCACGCGGCCCTCGGGCTCGACACCCGTCCCCGGCCCTGGCCCCGGGGGTCCCTCGAGCGCCCGCGCGCGACCCCGCTCGCCCGGGCTCAGGCCGCAAGGGACACCGGGCACGTGGCCACACCGCGCCACGGCACCCTCACGCTCGACCCGTTCGCCGCCCGGCTGGTGGCCCACATGGACGGGACCCGGGGCCGTGACGAGCTGGTCGAGGAGCTCGCGGCCGACATCGCGGCGGCGCGGATGGAACGCGGCGTACCCGCCCCCCCTGCCCCGCAACGTCTGCGGCCCCGGGTGGCCGAGAACGTGGACCGCCTGCTGCGCCTCTTCGCCCGGCACGGGCTGCTCGAATAGTGCCGGCCCGCCCGACGGGCCTCCCCGAGGGGGGACCGACGGGAGGGCCCGCACCCAGGCCCTGAAACCCCGTCGATCTGTCTCTTCCTGGCGACAGGCTGATTCCTTACCCATCAATCAGTTGCCGACTTTGACACCCGGACCTGTCGGCGACCGGCGACAAACGGGGTAAACCCCGCGGCCCGCGACCCAGGCGCGGCGCGGCTCCCAGCCACCTCCCCCATCTGGCATATCTCTTGCAGTTATTGGGCCGCCTGCGCCGAAGGGGTGCGGGTGGCCCGGGCAAGCCTCGACTGCCCCAGAACGAGAACACCCTGTACCCATCCATGGTCACACGCACATCCTTACGCCTGTTCGTCGCCGCCCTGGCAGCGGCCGTCAGCCTGGGCGCCTGGGTCTGGCTGAACCAGGCGGAGCCCGCCGTCGACTGGCACGGCACCATCAATGGCGTCTCGTTCAGCCCCTATCAGCGGGGCCAGGACCCTCTGGCCGAGCGTTATCCGAGCGCCGCGGACATCGACGGCGACCTCGCGCTGCTCGCCGGCAAGGTGAAGCGGGTCCGCACCTACTCCTCCCTCGACGGCATCGAGGAGGTCCCCCGGCTCGCCGCGAGACACGGCCTCACCGTCACGGCGGGCGCGTGGCTCGACCAGCGCATGGAGCGCAACGAGCAGGAGGTCGTCAGCCTCATCCGCAACGCCAGGGCCTACCGCAACATCGACCGCCTGATCGTCGGCAACGAGTCGGTGCTGCGCGCGGACCTGAGCGTGGACCGCCTGATCCGCTACCTCAAGGTCGTGCGCAACGCGACCGGCCTCCCGGTGTCCACCGCCGAGCCGTGGCACGTCTGGCTCAAGCACCCGGAGCTGGTGCGCGAGGTGGACTTCATCACCGTGCACCTCCTGCCGTACTGGGAGGGCGTGCCCGCCGACGGTGCCATCGACTACGTGCTGCACCGCTACGACGAGCTGCGCGCCAGGTACCCCGGCAAGCCGATCCTCGTGGGCGAGGTGGGGTGGCCGAGCGGCGGCAGCAGCCGTGCGTCCGCCGGCGCCACCCGGGACGCCGAGGCCACCCGCGTCAATCAGGCCCAGTTCGTGCGCAGCTGGCTCAACGTCGCCCGCGAGCGCGGAATCGAGTACTTCGTGATGGAGGCGTTCGACCAGCCCTGGAAGCGCCCCATCGAAGGCAGCGTCGGTAAGTACTGGGGCATCTGGGACGTGGACCGCCTGCCCAAGTTCGAGATGACCGGCGCGGTGGTCGAGAACCCGCACTGGGGGCTGCACGCGGCCCTCGCCGTGACCCTGGGCCTCCTGCCCGGGCTGTGGTTCGTGCTGCGCCAGCCGCGCCTGCGCTCGACCGGGCACGTCTTCATGACCGCGCTCCTGCAGGGCGCCGGCGCCCTCTTCACCTGGAACCTGCTGATGCCGTTGCGCGAGGACTACGGTCCGGCGGGGCTCGCCCTGTGGGCCGCCCTGGTAGCGGCCCAGCTGGTCCTGATCGCCGTCGTCCTGGTCAACGGCTTCGAGCTCGCCGAGATGCTCTGGACCGGGCGCTGGGCGCGCCGGTTCCTCCCCGCGCAGCCGCTGCCGACCCAGCGCTTCCCGAAGGTCTCGCTGCACCTGGCGATCTGCAACGAGCCGGCGAACCTCGTCATCGAGACCCTCGACAGCCTCGCCGCCCTCGACTACCCGGACTTCGAGGTCCTGGTGATCGACAACAACACGCCGAGCCCGGAGACCTGGAAGCCGGTCGAGGCGCACTGCCGCCAGCTCGGTGAGCGCTTCCGCTTCTACAGCCTGGGCAAGTGGCCCGGGTTCAAGGCGGGCGCGCTGAACTTCGCCCTGCGCGAGACCGCCCCGGACGCAGAGATCGTCGGCGTCGTGGACAGCGACTACGTGGTGGAGCGCGACTGGCTGAAAGGCCTGGTGCCGCACTTCAACCGGCCCGAAGTGGGCTTCGTGCAGGCTCCCCAGGACCACCGCGCCTGGGAGGGTAAGCGCTTCCAGGAGATGATCAACTGGGAGTACGCCGGCTTCTTCCACCTCGGCATGGTCCACCGCAACGAGCGCAACGCGATCATCCAGCACGGCACCATGACCCTCATCCGGCGCCCCGCGCTCGAGGTCCTGGGCGGCTGGGCCGAGTGGACCATCTGCGAGGACGCGGAGCTCGGTCTGCGGCTGCTCGAGTCGGGCTACGAGTCGGTGTACGTGAACCACGTCTACGGGCGCGGGCTGACCCCGCACTCCTTCGGGGCCTACCGCAAGCAGCGGTTCCGGTGGGCCTACGGCGCCATGCAGATCCTGAAGGGTCACTGGCGCGCCCTGACCGGTCGCGCGGAGAGCAAGCTCGACGGCGCGCAGCGCTACCACTTCGTCATGGGCTGGCTGCCCTGGGTCGCCGAGGGCCTGTACTTCGTGTTCACGGGCGTCGCGCTGGCCTGGACCGCCGCGATGCTGTTCTGGCCCCAGCACTTCGATTTCCCGCCGGTCGGCGTGCTGCTGCCGGTGCTCGGGGTGCTGGTGTTCAAGCTGGTGCACTCGCTCTCGCTCTACTCCGCCCGCGTTCCCTGCGGTTGGGGGCAGCGCATCGGGGCGGCGATCGCCGGCATGTCGCTCACCCACGTCATCGGGCGCGCCATGCTGCAGGGCATGGTGACCAACAAGGTCCCCTTCCTGCGCACGCCGAAGGCCGAGGAGAAGCCGGGCCTCGCGCTCGGCCTGTCCATGGCCCGGGAGGAGTCGCTGGCGATGGCCGCCCTGTGGCTCGCCTCGGCTGGCACGGTGCTGCGGTTCGGGACCCAGGGGGCGGAGGTGACACTCTGGGCGGTGGTGCTGCTCGCCCAATCGCTGCCCTACGCGGCGGCCCTGGTGACCTCGCTCGCCAACGCCCTGCCCACCCGCGCGCCGGCGAGCTCGCCGAAGACGGCCCTGGAGCCGATCGGCCTGCCGGAGCCCGAGGAGGTGGCCCGGCGCGCCTGACGGCCGCCGTCCACCCTCGCGGAACCCCCGTTGCCCGGTTCCCCGGCGGCCTCGGTCGCCGGGGAACCGGCCCCGTCTCAGGGGGCGGCCACCACTGCCAGGCTCTGCCCCCGGTAGGGCTGGACGTACTCCACCCGGCCGGGCCCCTGGTAGGAATCGCCCCGGAAGTACACCACCACGCGCCCCGAGGGGTGACCGGCCAGCCAATCGGGGATCTGCTCCTCTCGAACCACCTCCAGGGGCCGCTGCAGCCGGCCGAGGAAGTGGAACTGGCCGTGGTACTTGCCCTCGTTCGCGAGGGGCACACCCCGGGCCTCGAGCGAGCGCAGCGTGGTGGAGACCGCGCCCAGGTCCAGGGCCGGCCCGAGCAGCGGCACGGCTGCCACCGCGAGCACGGCGAAGACCAGGCCGCTCGCCGCCGCAAAGCCTTCGACGCCGCGCCGCGCGTTCCCCTGCTCGCGGCGCCCGGCCAGCATCCGCCCCCCGAGCGCCGCCAGCACCGCCACCTCGGGCAGGAGGTACTGCTCCTGCTTCCCACTCACGAGGCTCAGGGCCAGCAACGCGGCCGCGCCCTGGACCAGGACGAAGCGCACCCCGACCTCCCGGAGGGGCGTGCTCCGGGCCCCGCGCCAGAGCGCCGGCCATCCCCACCAGGGAATCGTCAACACGGGCAGGGCCGCCGGATAGAACCACCAGGGCTCCCGATGGGCGAAGGATTCGCTCATCCGCCCCGCGGTCTGCCCCCACAGGATCGCGTGCCGGTAGGCCTCGCCCCCGGAGACCCCTGCGGGGACGGCCCAGGCGAGGGCCACCGCCGCGCCGCCGAGCGTGCCGAGCAGGAGCCTCGCGTACCAGGCCCACCCGAGCACCCCGGCGCCCCGTCCCCAGAGGGGCGCCAGCACGGCGACGGGCAGCAGGTGCAGGAGCACCACGGGACCCTTGGTGAGGAGCCCCCCGCCGACGGCGACCGCGTAGGCGACCCAGGCCCCGCTCCCCCCTCCGCGCCAAGCCCGGACGAGCCCGAGGGCACCGAGCAGGACGAAGAACGAGAGCACCAGGTCGAACATGACGGCCGAGGAGAAGTACGCCCACGGCCAGGAGGCGGCCAGCACGAGGGGCGCCCAGCCCGCGGCCTCGGGCCGCTCGGGGAAGAGCTCCCGGGTGAGCGAGCGCAGGAGCCCCAGGCTGCCCAGGGCGAAGAGCGCGACCAGGGCCCGGGGCCACCAGGAGCTGACCCCGGCGAGCGCCCACCCGGCCTGGACCAGCCAGAAGAGGAGCGGCGGCTTGTGGCTGTAGGGCTCGCCGTTCAGGTACGGGACCAGGAGGTCCCCCCGCTGCCACATCTCCCAGGCGACCGCCAGGTACCGCGTCTCGTCCACCGGCAGGACGGGACGCGCGAGGCTCGCCGCGAAGTAGGTCGCGAGGAGCGCAACGGCGAGTGCCGTGGCCCGGGCCGGCCCGCTCACCGCGACGGGGCCCGTGCTCCGCCGCCGGGGGGCGGGGCGAGGACCGGGCGGCGCATCCGCCGCTGCAGCCAGGCGACGCCCAGCAGGTCGACGATTCCGACCCAGAGCCGGTTGCCCACCCCGTACTTGGAGCGTCCCGCTGCCCGGGGCCGGTGACTCACCGGCACGGACACGACCCCGCCGCCCTCGCGCAGGGCCAGGGCCGGCAGGAAGCGGTGCATGTGGTCGAAGTAAGGCAGCGCGAGGAAGAAGTCGCGCCCGAACACCTTGAGCCCACAGCCGGTGTCCGGCGTGCGGTCACCGAGCAGCCACGACCGAACGCCGTTGGCCACCCGCGAGGAGAGCCGCCGCAGCCAGGTGTCGCGGCGGGTCACCCGGTGGCCGGCGACGAGCTCGAGGCCCGGCGCGCGGCGCCCCGGGGAAACCAGGGCGAGCAGCGCCGGCAGGTCCCGGGGATCGTTCTGGCCGTCACCGTCGAGGGTGGCGACCCAGGGGAAGCGGGCCGCGCGCACCCCGGAACGCAGGGCGGCGCTCTGTCCGCACACCTCGCTGTGCCGCACGACCCGCAGGCGCGGGTAGCGGGCGCATGCCTCGACCAGCGCCTCGGCCGTCCCGTCCCGGCTGCCGTCGTCCACGTAGAGGACCTCGAGCTCGCCCAGTCCGGCGAGCGCCTCGTGGATCTCGGCCAAGAGGGTGGCGACGTTCTCCCGCTCGTCCCTGACCGGCACGACCACCGAGAGTCGGCCGTCGAAGTCGGGCGTCGCGTCGCTCACGTGGGATTCCCCTTCGCCGCGCCCCGTGGCGGCGCCTCCGAGGCCGGACAGCTTAGCCCAGAGCCAGCGGCCCTTTCACCCCGTGCCCCGATCCCGGTGCGCCGGTCCCTTCTCTCCCCCTTCAGGTCCCCCGCCCCCGTGGTACATGATGGCCGTGACCAGAACCCCCGGGGCCGCCGCGCGCCTCGCGCCCCCGGGGACGTCGCCCCACCCTTCCCGGCCTGCGAGGACCGCCTGCGTTGACCACGACCCGCGACCTCTTCTCCTATCCCCGATTCTGGGCCGAGCGCCTGGGTCCCGCGCCGTACCTGCCCATGTCCCGCGCGGAGATGGACGCCCTCGGCTGGGAGGAGTGCGACGTGGTCCTGGTGACGGGCGACGCGTACGTGGACCACCCGAGCTTCGGCATGGCCCTCATCGGGAGGCTGCTCGAGGCCCAGGGATTCCGGATCGGGGTCATCGCCCAGCCGGACTGGCACGGCCCAGAGCCCTTCCGGGCCCTGGGCCGGCCGCGACTCTTCTACGGCGTCACCGCGGGCAACATGGACTCCATGGTGAACCGCTACACGGCCGACCGGCGGCTGCGCAGCGACGACGCCTACACGCCCGGCGGCGAGGCGGGGCGCCGGCCGGACCGGGCCGTGATCGTCTACGCCCAGCGCTGCCGGCAGGCCTTCCCGGACGTGCCCATCGTGCTCGGCGGGATCGAGGCGAGCCTGCGCCGCGTGGCCCACTACGACTACTGGTCCGACAAGGTCCGCCGCTCCATCGTGCCGGACGCCAGGGCCGATCTGCTATTGTACGGCAACGCGGAGCGGGCCCTGGTGGCCCTCGCCCACCGCCTCTCGGCGGGGGAGCCGGTCGGCTCGATCACGGACCTGCGCGGGACCGCCTTCGTGCGTCCCGCGGGCGCCCCGGACGACCCCGGCGCAGTCCGCCTTCCGGCCTACGAGGAGGTGGTCCGCGACCCCTTGCGCTACGCCCAGGCCTCGCGCCTCGCGCACCTGGAGTCCAACCCCGGCAACGCCCGGCCCCTGGTGCAGCGCCACGGCGACCGCGACGTGTGGCTCAACCCGCCGCCGCTCCCGCTCTCCACCCGCGAGATGGACCGGGTGTACGAGTTGCCCTACGCGCGCCGCCCCCACCCCGCCTACGGTGAGGCCCGCATCCCCGCCTACGAGATGATCCGGTTCTCGGTAACCATCCTGCGGGGCTGCTTCGGCGGGTGCACCTTCTGCTCCATCACCGAGCACGAGGGCCGAATCATCCAGAGCCGCTCCGAGGCCTCGGTCCTGCGCGAGGTGGAGACGCTGCGCGACGAGGCACCCGGGTTCACGGGCGTCGTCTCCGACCTGGGTGGGCCCACCGCCAACATGTACCGCCTGGCCTGCCGGGACCAGCGCATCGAGGCGCAGTGCCGGCGGCTCTCCTGCCTGTACCCGGTCATCTGCCGCAACCTGCGGACCGACCACGGGGCGCTCGTCCGGCTCTACCGCAAGGTCCGGGCACTACCCGGCGTGAAGAAGGTGCTGATCGCCTCGGGCGTGCGCTACGACCTCGCGCTGGAGTCCCCCGAGTACGTGCGGGAGCTCGTCACCCATCACGTCGGCGGCTACCTCAAGGTCGCCCCCGAGCACGTCCGTCCAGGCCCCCTCACGCACATGATGAAGCCGCCGGTGACGGCGTTCGAGCGGTTCCAGGCGCTCTTCGAGCGCTATTCCCGGGAGGCGGGCAAGGAGCAGTACCTCGTCCCCTACTTCATCGCCGCGCACCCGGGGACCACCGACGAGGACATGCTGGAGCTCAGCCTCTGGATGAAGCGCAACGGCCTGCGCGCGGACCAGGTCCAGGCCTTCCTGCCCTCCCCCATGGCGCTGGCGACGACGATGTACCACTCGGGCAAGAACCCCCTGCACCGGGTGGACCCGGAGTCCACCGACGTGCACGTCCCCCGGGGCGGACGCGTGCGCCGCCTGCACAAGGCCTTCCTGCGCTACCACGACGCGGAGAACTGGCCGCTCCTGCGCGAGGCCCTGCGCCGGATGGGCCGGGCGGACCTGATCGGCAACGGCCGCCACCAGCTGGTCCCCTCCTGGCAACCGCCCGGAACCGGACAACGGCCCGAGGGCGCCCGGGGTCCGGGACGCACGGGCCCCACCCGGCCGGCCGCGGGGCGGCGCCGGCGCTGACCGCCCCGGCGGTCCCTCCGGCCCTGCGCCTCAGCGCTCGAAGAGCGCGATCGACTCCACGTGGGCGGTGTGGGGGAACATGTCCATCACGCCCGCCCGGGCGAGACGGTAGCCGTGCTGGCGCACCAGCTCGCCCGCGTCCCGGGCCAGCGTCTCGGGGTTGCAGGAGACGTACACGATGCGCGCCGGCAACTGCGGGCCGAGACCCTGGATGACCTCCAGGGCCCCGCTGCGCGGCGGGTCCAGGAGCAGCGCGTCGGGCGGGGGGGTGAGCCAGGGCTGGCCCGCGAGGGGCCGGGTCAGGTCGGCGGTGTGGAATTCCACGTTCTCCAGGCCGTTCCTCGCTGCGTTCTCGCGCGCCCGCGCCACCAGCGTGGGGTCGCCCTCGACCCCCACCACGCGCCCGCTCACCCGGGCGAGCGGGAGGGAGAAGTTTCCGAGACCGCAGAAGAGGTCGAGGACACGGTCACCCGGCCCCGCCCCGAGCAGATCGAGGGCGAGCCGGACCATGGCAGCGTTGATCCCGGCGTTCACCTGGGTGAAGTCCGTCGGTTGGAAGCGCAGGGCAAGGCCCCACTCCGGCAGCCGGTAGGCGAGGGGACGAGGGTCGGCGGGCCAGACGGGCCGGACGCTGTCGGGCCCGCCGGGCTGGGCGAGGACCTGCAGTCCGGTCTCCTGCCCGAGGGACCGCAGGACCTCCAGGTCCCCGGCGGCGAGGGGCTGGAGGTGGCGGATCACCACGGCGGCATCCTCGTCACCCACTCCCACCTCCACCTGGGGGACCGTGTGCGGGGCCGCGAGCGCCCCGAGCGCGCCCCGCAGCGGGTCGAGCAGGCCGGGGATCGGCGCCGCCAGGACCTCGCAGCGGGTCAGCTCCACCAGGCGCTGGCTGCGCCGCTCCCGGAACCCCAGGAGCAGACGCCCCTGCCCCCGCAGGTACCGGACGCTCAGCCGCGCCTTGCGCCGGTAGCCCCAGACAGGACCGGTCAGGGGCGGCAGGACCTCCCCGGGCTCGACCGAGCCGATGTGGGTGAGGCCCTGGATCAGCCGCTCCTGCTTGAAGCGCACCTGAGCGGCAGGCGCCAGGTGCTGCAGCGTGCAGCCCCCGCAGACCCCGAAGTGAGGACAGCGGGGAGCCACCCGGTCGGGGGACGGGTCCAGGACCTCCACCACCTCGCCCTCGTCGAACCGGCCCCGGTGCCGGGTGACGCGCAAGAGCACCTCCTCCCCGGGGAGCGCCCCGTCGACGAACACCACTTTGCCGTCGACGCGGGCGATGCCGTGCCCCTCGTGGGTCAGGTCGCCGACGCGGGCCTTCACGGGGGCCGCGACTGCCCCTGGCCCCGGGGCCCGCCTCACGCCGGCCACGCGCGCAGGAAGGCCTGCAGGTGCGAGCGCTCGTCCCCGGACAGGGCGTCGCGCACGAGCTGGCACTCGCGGGCGTAGCCCTGCGGGTCGAGGCGCCCGCGCACCCGCTCGAGCCGGAGGTAGACGAGGTAGGTGTTGAGGACGTCGAGCTCGCAGTAGTCCCGGATCCCCTGCAGCTCACCGGCGAGGTAGCGGTCCCAGACCTGGGCCCCGCTCTGCCCCATCTTCCCCGGCAACCCCAACAGGGTCGCCACCAACTCGAGCGGCGCCGCGGCCCTGCCCTGGTAGGCCGAGAGGACGTCCATCAGGTCCGTGTGCCGCTGGTGGAACCGGCTGAGGTAGTTGTTCCAGCGAAAGCCCGGGTCGTCCTCGCCCGTCTCCCAATAGCGCGGGGCGGCGACCCCGTGGAGCAGGGACCGGTAGTGCAGGACCGGCAGGTCGAAGCCGAGCCCGTTCCAGGAGACCAGCGTGGGGGTGTAGCGCTCGATGCCGTCGAAGAAGCGCTGCACCAGGTCGCGTTCGGGAGAGTCGAGGTCGCCGAGCGACCAGAGCGTGAAGCGCTCTCCGGCCCGCAGGGCCACCGAGATGGCCACCACCCGGTGCAGGGGATGGCGCAGGAAATCGCTCCCGGACTCCTGGTGGCGCAGGTGGAACATCGCCCGGCCGACCTGGTCGTCCGAGAGCCCCTCGAGCCCGTAGAGCCGGCGCCCGGCGTCCACGTCCGGCACGGTCTCGATGTCGAAGGCGAGGACATTCATGGCAAGGCCTCAGGTCGCTGGAAACACGCCGGTCGAAAGGTAGCGATCCCCGCGGTCGCAGACCACGCAGACGATGACCGCCCCCTGCACCTCGGCGCCGAGGCGCAGCGCCGCCGCCACCGCCCCCCCCGAGGAGACGCCGGCGAAGATGCCTTCCCGGGCGGCGAGGAGCCGGGTCGTCTCCTCCGCCTCCCTCTGCCCCACGTCCATGACCCGGTCCACCCGGGAGGGCTCGTAGATCGCCGGCAGATAGGCCTCGGGCCAGCGCCGGATCCCGGGGATCTGGGCCCCCGCGGCCGGCTGGACGCCGATGACCTGGACGGCGGGGCTGCGCTCCTTCAGGTAGCGCGAGGTCCCCATGATCGTGCCCGTGGAGCCCATCGTACTCACGAAGTGCGTGACGGCGCCGCCGGTGTCCCGCCAGATCTCGGGGCCGGTGGTCTCGTAGTGGGCCCGGGGGTTGTCGGGGTTGGAGAACTGGTCCAGGACGAGGCCCTCCCCCGCCGCCTCCAGGGCACGCGCAGTGTCGATCGCCTGTTCCATCCCGCCGGCGGCGGGCGTCAGGACGAGCTCGGCGCCGAAGGCCCGCATCACGGCCCGGCGCTCCTCGCTCATGTTCTCCGGCATCACCACGAGCATGCGGTAGCCCCGGGTCGCGGCGACCATCGCGAGCGCGATGCCCGTGTTGCCGCTGGTGGCCTCGATCAGGGTGTCCCCGGGGCGGAGCCGGCCGCTGCGCTCGGCGCCGAGGACCATGGAGAGCGCCGGGCGGTCCTTCACCGAGCCCGCCGGGTTGTTGCCCTCGACCTTCGCCAGGAGCTGGTTGCGGCCCCCGGCCCCGAGCCGCCGCAGGCGCACGAGGGGGGTGTTGCCGACGAAGGATTCGATCGTCGACGGGTTGCTCATGGCTCGCGGCCCTCCGCGTCCTCGGTGAATGGGTACCAGCCGTCGGGGCCCAGGTGCAGGGCCAGGATCAGCGCGTCCTCGCGCCCGTTGGCCGCAGGGTAGTAGCCGCGGCGCACGCCGACCTCGTTGAAACCGGCCTTGCGATAGAGGGCGAGCGCGGGCCGGTTGGACGGGCGGACCTCGAGCAGCGCGGTGTCCGCGTGATGCCGGCGGGAGAGCGCGACCAGATGGGCCAGCAGGCGCGCCCCATGCCCCCGACGCTGGTGCCCCGGGCTGACGCAGACGTTCAGGATGTGCGCCTCGCCAACCGCCACCATCATCACCCCGTAGCCGACCAGCTCCCTGCCCTCCTCGAGCACCCAGCAGCTGTAGCCGACCCGCAGACAGTCCTCGAAGATCCCCCGGGTCCAGGGATGCGTGTAGGCTACCCGCTCGATGGCGAGGACCGTCTCCAGGTCCCCCTCGCGCATGGGACGCAGGCCCGCGCGCGGCTCAGGCGCCCGCGCGCTCACCCGCCTCCTCGAGCAGTCGCAGCACCAGGCGCAGGTCTTCCCAGGCGCGGCGCTTGTCCGCGGGGTTGCGCAGCAGATAGGCCGGGTGGAAGGTGACCACGACCGGTGTGCCGGCCGGGCCATAGGAGTGCGTGCGCCCTCGCAGCGCCTTCAGCGGGGCCTCCACCTTGAGCAGGTTCTGGGCGGCGATGCGGCCGAGGCACAGGATGACCGCGGGGCGCAGCAGGGCGACCTGCCGATGCAGATAACCCTCGCAGTGCGCCACCTCCTCGGGCCGCGGGTCGCGGTTGTTGGGGGGGCGGCACTTCAGGATGTTGGCGATGAAGACCTGGTCCCGGGACCACCCCGTCGCCCGCACCATGGAGGTGAGCAACTGACCCGCCCTCCCCACGAACGGCAGCCCTTGCCGGTCCTCCTCCGCACCCGGGGCTTCGCCGATCAACATCCAGCGCGCGCCGTGGTCCCCGACCCCGAAGACCGTCTGCGTGCGGGTCGCGGCGAGTTCGCAGGCCGTGCACGAGCGGACCCTGCGGGCGAGCGCCTCCCAGTCGTCACCCGCACAGGGGCCGGCGACCGGGCCGGCGGACGGCCCTGCGGCGGCAGACGGCCCTGCGCCAGGGGACGGCGCCGCGGCGGGGGACGGCGCCGGAGACGGGGCGAGCGGACCGTCGTCCCGCGGCTCCAGCGCCTCCACGCCGAGCAGCCTCAGATACTCCCGCCGCCGCTCGTCCACGACCCTGCGGCCCCTACAGCTGCGGGTGGGTACGCTCGGCCGGGGCCATGATCTTGTTCAGCGCGTGCAGATAGGCCTTCACCGAGGCGACCACGATGTCGGTGTCCGCCCCCTGGCCGTTCACGATCCGCCCTCCCCGCTCGACCCGCACGGTGACCTCGCCCTGGGCGTCGGTGCCGCTGGTGATGTTGTTGACCGAGTAGAGCTGCAGGGTCGACCCACTGTGGAGCACCCCGTCGATCGCCTTGAACGAGGCGTCCACCGGTCCGCCGCCGTCCGACCGCGCCTGCACCTCCTGGCCGTCGACCAGCAGGGTGATGTCGGCGTGGGGCGAGCGCCCCGTCTCCGACACGACCTTGAGCCCCACGAGGCGGAAACGCTCGTGCTCGGCCTCGGTGCCGCTGTTGGTCACCAGCGCCTGGAGGTCCTCGTCGTAGATCTCGTGCTTCTTGTCGGCCAGCTCCTTGAACCGCTCGAAGGCCGCGTTCAATTCCGCGTCGCTCGCGAAGACGACGCCGAGCTCCTTGAGCCGCGCCTTGAAGGCGTTGCGGCCCGAGTGCTTGCCGAGGACCATGCGGTTCGCGGACCAGCCCACGTCCTCCGCCCGCATGATCTCGTAGGTCTCCCGGTGCTTCAGCACGCCGTCCTGGTGGATGCCGGACTCGTGGGCGAAGGCGTTGGCGCCCACGATGGCCTTGTTCGGCTGTACCGGGAAACCGGTGATGTTCGAGACCAGGCGCGAGCAGTGCACGATCTGTGTGGCGTCCAGGCGCACGTCCAGCGGGAAGAGGTCCTGGCGCGTTCGCACGGCCATCACCACTTCCTCGAGGGCGGCGTTGCCCGCCCGCTCCCCGAGGCCGTTCACGGTGCACTCCACCTGACGCGCCCCGTTCGCGACCGCCGAGAGGCTGTTGGCGACGGCGAGACCGAGGTCGTTGTGGCAGTGGACCGAGAACACGGCACGGTCCGCGTTCGGCACCCGCGAGCGCAGGTCGCGGATGAGCGTGCCGAACCGCTCCGGGGTGTTGTAGCCCACGGTGTCCGGGATGTTCACGGTCCGCGCGCCGGCGTCGATGACGGCCTCGATCACCCGGCAGAGGAAGTCCGTTTCCGAGCGCCCGGCGTCCTCGGCCGAGAACTCCACGTCGTCCGTGTACTGCCGCGCGCGCTGGACCGCGTGCACCGCCTGGGCGAGCACCTGGTCGGGGGTCATGCGCAGCTTGCGCTCCATGTGGATCGGAGAGGTGGCGATGAAGGTGTGGATGCGCGGGGCCGCCGCCTCGCGCAGGGCCTCCGCCGCCCGGTCGATGTCCCGGTCCAGCGCCCGGGCCAGCCCGCAGACGCCGCAGTCCCGGACTGCCCGGGCCACCGCCTGCACGGCCTCGAAGTCGCCCGTGCTCGCCGTCGGGAAGCCCGCCTCGATCACGTCCACCCGCATGCGCTCCAGCGCCTTGGCGATGCGGACCTTCTCGTCGCGGGTCATGGAGGCCCCGGGGCTCTGCTCGCCGTCCCGGAGGGTGGTATCGAAAATGATCAGTTTGTCACGCATGGGGTGTGCTCCATCGGAGCCGCGCCGCCCGGCGGCGCCGGCATGGAATCCATCCGTCGGCCCGGGCCGGCGGATTCTTGAATTCTGGAATTTTGCGGCCCCCGAAGGGCCGATGAGAGTGTGTTTGCGCTGCCGTCAGGGCAGCCGCAGTCGCAGCGACAGCAGAACGGGGGCGGGGGCGCTGGCCCGAGCGCGCGCAGGGACACCGCACCGGTATACCGGCGCCGTGCAGACCGTGCCTGGATGGCTCCGAATCATGTCCCCGTACCGCATCGAGACCCACGTACGCGGCGAACGATACTATGGCGCGCCGGGCTTGCCAAGCTCGGGAGGCTCCTCGTCCCCCGGCCTGGCCGGGGGCGGGGTCCGGCGTGCCGCTCTCCGGCGGCGCCGTTGCACCACCGTCACCACGGGGCCGGACAGGGCGTAGGCCAGGAACAGACCGAAGAGGACGTGGGACGGGTGGATGGAAACGAGGACGAAACCGAGGACGGCGAGGAGCACGCCCACGAACGGCACCCGCTCCTTCAGGTCCAGGCCGCCCCTGAAGCCCTTCAGGTCCAGCCCGCCCTTGAAGCTGTAATAGCGCAGCTTGCTCACCATCAGGAGGCCGGACAGCACGGTGAGCACCCACGTCGCGTAACGCAGCGTCTCGCCCGGGAGCTCCCGGTCGGTCGCGAACCAGACCAGGCCCGCGACGATGGCCGCTGCCGACGGGCTCGGCAGGCCCTGGAAGTAGCGCTTGTCGGCAACCCCCACCTGGGTGTTGAAGCGGGCGAGCCGCAGGGCGGCGCCGACCGTGTACACGAAGGCCGCGAGCCAGCCGAGCTTGCCCAGGGAGTGCAACGACCACTCGTAGGCGACCAGCGCCGGGGCGACGCCGAAGGACACCATGTCCGACAGGCTGTCGTACTCGGTGCCGAAGGCCGTCTGGGTGTGGGTGAGACGGGCCACCCGACCGTCGAGGCCGTCGAGCAGCATGGCCACGAAGACCGCCACCGCGGCGGCCTCGAATCGCTCCCCCATCGCGGCCACGACCGCGTAGAAGCCCGCAAACAGGGCGGCAGTGGTGAACAGGTTCGGCAGCAGGTAGATCCCGCGCCGGCGCCGGTCCTGCGGGACGATGGGGTTGCTGTCCAAGGCTCGGGCCCCTGCTCTTTCGCCTGGAAGGCTGGGTACGCCCCGGAGGGCACGGAGTACACCGGGAAGAGCGTATCAGGAAATCCGGACCCCGCTCATCCCGGCGTGCCCCGTGGCTCCAGGGGCCACGGTCCGGCGGCCGCCTCAGTTCCTGCTGCGATCCACCAGCTTGTGGGCCTTGATCCAGGGCATCATGTCCCGCAGCTTGGAACCGATTTCTTCCACCGGGTGGGCCTGCGTGAGACGGCGCATCGCCTTCAGGCTCGCCGCACCCGCCTGGTTCTCCAGGATGAACTCGCGGGCGAACTGCCCCGTTTGGATCTCCTTGAGGATCTTGCGCATCTCCGCACGCGTCTCGTCGGTGACGATGCGCGGGCCGCGCGTCAGGTCACCGTACTCGGCGGTGTTCGAGACCGAGTACCGCATGTTGGCGATGCCGCCCTCGTAGATCAGGTCCACGATCAGCTTCACCTCGTGGACGCACTCGAAGTAGGCCATCTCGGGGGGATACCCCGCATCGACCAGCGTCTCGAAGCCCGCCTGGATGAGCGCGGTCAACCCGCCGCAGAGCACGACCTGCTCACCGAACAGGTCCGTCTCGCACTCCTCGCGGAAGGTCGTCTCGATGACCCCCGCCCGCCCCGCCCCGTTGGCGGAGGCATAGGAAAGGGCGATGTCCCGCGCCCTGCCACTCGCGTCCTGATAGACGGCGATGAGCGAAGGCACGCCGCCCCCCTCGGTGTAGGTGGAGCGCACCAGGTGGCCGGGGCCCTTCGGCGCGATCATGATGACGTCCACGTCGGCCGGCGGCTCGATCTGCTGGAAGTGGATGTTGAACCCGTGCGCGAATGCGAGCGCCGCGCCCTTCTTCAGGTGCGGACCGATCTCCTCGCGATACACCTTCGCCTGGAACTCGTCGGGCACCAGGACCATCACCACGTCCGCGCCCGCGACCGCCTCGGGAACCGGCTTGACCGCAAAGCCTGCGTTGCGCGCCTTGGCCTCCGCGGCCGAGCCGGCGCGCTCGCTCACCACCACGTCGACACCCGAGTCCTTCAGATTGTTGGCGTGTGCGTGGCCCTGGGAGCCGTAACCGATGATCGCCACCTTCTTGCCGCGGATGATCGACAGGTCGGCGTCCTTATCGTAATAGATCTTCATAGCTGTCCCCTTGGAAAGTTCACTCCGCCACGGTTCGAAAGCCTTCCGTCACGCACGCAGGCAACGCTCGCCCCTGGCGATCCCAGACACCCCGGAACGGACGACCTCCACGATGTGTTTCGCTCCGACCGCGGCGATGAAGGCGTCGAGCTTGTCGCTCGAGCCAGTCAATTCGATGGTGTACGTCGCGTCCGTCACGTCGACGATGCGGCCGCGAAAGATGTCCGCCAATCGCTTCAATTCGTCGCGCTCGGCGTCGACCGCACGCGCCTTGAGCAGCATCAACTCGCGCTCCAGGTGCGGCCCCTCGGTCAGGTCCGCAAGCTTGACCACGTCCACGAGCTTGTTCAGCTGCTTGGTGATCTGCTCGACGATCTCGTCGCTGCCCCGGGTGACGAGCGTCATGCGGGAGAGCGAAGGGTCTTCGGTCGGCGCGACCGTGAGCGATTCGATGTTGTAGCCGCGCGCGGAGAAAAGCCCCGCGATCCGCGAAAGGGCGCCGGACTCGTTCTCCACCAGGATCGAAATGATGTGTCGCATGTCAGGCGAGCTCCCGCTCGGCGGAAAGGTGGGGCGGGAGCCGCATCTGGTCCTGGCCCTTGCCCGATTCGATCATTGGGTACACGTTCTCGGTCGGGTCCGTCATGACGTCGAGGAAGACGAGCCGGTCGCTGGCCATGGCCTCACGAAGCGCCGGCTCGACCCGCTCCGGGCGGTCGACCCGGATCCCGACGTGCCCGTAGGCCTCCGCGAGCTTCACGAAATCCGGCAGCGCCTCCAGATAGGTGTGCGAATACCGGCTCTCGTAGAAGAATTCCTGCCACTGGCGGACCATGCCCATGTAACGGTTGTTCAGGTTCACGATCTTCAGGGGCAGCTTGTACTGGAAGGCCGTGGACAGCTCCTGGATGCACATCTGGATGCTCGCATCGCCCGTGACGCAGACGACCGGCGCGTCGGGGAAGGCGAGCTTCACCCCGATGGCAGCCGGCAGGCCGAAGCCCATGGTCCCGAGGCCCCCCGAGTTGATCCAGCGCCGCGGCTTGTCGAACTTATAGTACTGCGCGACCCACATCTGGTGCTGCCCCACGTCGGAGGTGACGTAGGCATCGCCCCCCGTGACCCGGTAGAGCGCTTCCACCACCGACTGCGGCTTGATGCGGTCGAGCGACGGCGTGTAGTCCAGGCAGCGCACGGCGCGCCACTTCTCGATCCGCTCCCACCACCCGGCGAGCGCCCTCGCGTCGGGGCGCACTTCGCCGCCCTTCACCAGGTCGATCATCTCGCGCAGCACGTGCTGCACCGTGCCGACGATGGGCACGTCCACCCGCACGTTCTTCGCAATGGAGGAAGGGTCCACGTCCACGTGGATGATCTGGGCGTGCGGGCAGAACTGGTCGGTGCTTCCCGTCACACGGTCGTCGAAGCGCGCCCCCACGGCCAGCAGGACGTCGCACTCGTGCATCGCCATGTTGGCTTCGTACGTGCCGTGCATGCCGAGCATGCCCAGGAACTGCCGGTCCGTGCCGGGGTAGGCCCCGAGCCCCATCAGGGTGTTCGTGATCGGATAGCCGAGGAGGCGGGTCAGCTCGGTGAGCTCGCCCGACCCGTTGCCGAGGACGACGCCACCGCCGCTGTAGATCATGGGACGTTTGGCGCCGAGCAGCAGATCCGTCGCCCGCTTGATCTGCTTCCCATGCCCCTTGACGGTGGGGTTGTAGGAGCGCACGTGGACCTTCCTGGGGTACACGTAGGGCACCTTGACGCGCGGGTCCGTGACGTCCTTCGGGATGTCCACGACCACCGGTCCCGGCCGCCCCGTGGAGGCCAGGTAGAAGGCGCGCTTCAGCGTCTCCGCGAGGTCCCGCACGTCCTTCACGAGGAAGTTGTGCTTCACGCAAGGCCGCGTGATACCGACCGTGTCGACCTCCTGGAACGCGTCGCTGCCGATCCAGGGCGTCGGCACCTGACCGGTCAGCACCACCAGCGGAATCGAGTCCATGAAGGCCGTGGCGATGCCGGTGACAGCGTTCGTGGAGCCCGGCCCGGAGGTGACGAGGGCGACGCCCGTGCGCCCAGTCGCGCGCGCATACCCGTCGGCGGCGTGCGTCGCGCCCTGCTCGTGACGGACCAGGACGTGCTTCACGGCGTCCTGCTTGTAGATCTCGTCGTAGATGTGCAGTACAGCCCCCCCGGGATACCCGAAGATGCACTCCACGCCCTCGTCCTTGAGGAATTGCACGATGATCTGCCCGCCACTGAGCTCCACGGTTCGCCTCCGGGTGGGGAACAACGCCACGGTCGCCCGCAAGCCCCCGGGGCGACAATCAGGCAAAGCTAATACGCCATCGGGAGGGTAAGCCGCGTGGCCGGCGCCACGCAAGCCCCCTGCGGCGCGGGGCTTTTCCCGCCCCGTCAGGGCCTTCCCCGCAACCCGAGGGCCCCTGTGCGTGTCGGCGGACACAGTTCCCGGCTCGCGATTGTGACGGTCTTCGCGCCGCCGGAATGGAGGGGGCGGCCGGGGATGATCGAGCGTGCGCCGGGGACTATGATTGCCACAGGATCCACCGGGCAGGACTGATGAAACGGATCGGGCGCATCGTCGTGCTCACCGTCTTGGCCACGGCGCCCGCCCTCACGGCGGCGGCGCAGGTCTATCGTTGGGTGGACAGCGCGGGGACCGTGCAGTACTCGGAGCGCGTGCCGGTAGGGGTGCGGGCCGAGCCCGTTCCCCTGCACTACGCGCCCGCGAGCCAGGGCCAGGCGGGCGAGGAACTGAAGCGCCTGCGCGAGCGCTCGGGCCTCGGGGCCGCATCCACCCCGCCGGCAGCGCCCCCCCAGCCCTCGGCGGACCGCAAGGCGGAGCAGGAGCGCCAGCAGGCCGAGAACTGTCGCGTCGCCCGGGAGAACCTGCGCGTGCTCGAGACCGCCCAGCGCGTCTGGTCCAAGGATGCCCAGGGCAACGACGTACGCCTGGACGACGACCAGAAGCAGGCGCGCCTCGAGGAGACGCGGCGCCAGATCCAGCAGTACTGCGGCCCCTCACCGTAGACCGCCTGCCCCGCGCCCCCCGCGGGCCCCCGCTTTTTCCGGTAGACTCGCGGGTCCTCGAACGGGAGAGACCCTAGCCATGCGCGCCAGCCGACTGTTGCTCGCCACCGTCAAGGAAACCCCGGCGGACGCCGAGGTCGTCAGCCACCAGTTGATGATCCGGGCGGGAATGATCCGCAAGCTCGCGGCCGGCCTCTACACCTGGCTGCCCCTGGGTCTCCGCGCGCTGCGCAAGGTGGAGGCGGTCGTGCGCGAGGAAATGGACCGCGCGGGCGCCCAGGAAGTGCTGATGCCCGCGGTGCAGCCGGCCGAGCTCTGGCAGGAGTCGAAGCGCTGGGACTTCTATGGATCCGAGCTCCTGCGGTTGAAGGACCGACACGATCGGGAGTTCTGCTTCGGTCCGACCCACGAAGAGGTCATCACCGACCTCGTCCGCCGCGAGGTGCGCAGCTACAAACAGCTGCCGGCAAACTTCTACCAGATCCAGACCAAGTTCCGGGACGAGGTCCGGCCCCGTTTCGGCGTCATGCGGGCCCGGGAGTTCCTGATGAAGGACGCCTACTCCTTCCATCTGGACCAGGCCTCGCTCGACGAGACCTACCGGGTGATGTACGAGGCCTATTCGCGGATCTTCCGGCGCATCGGCCTGCAATTCCGGCCGGTACGCGCGGACACCGGGGCGATCGGCGGCAGCCTCTCCCACGAGTTCCACGTGCTGGCCGACTCCGGTGAGGACGCCATCGCCTTCTCCGACGGGAGTGACTACGCGGCCAACGTGGAGCTGGCCGAGGCCGTGCCCGCCCCCGGTCCGCGTCCGGAGCCCACGCAGCCGATGGCCGTGGTGGAGACCCCGGACCAGCGCACCATCGACGAGGTGAGCGCGTTCCTCGGGGTGCCGCCCGCGCGCACGCTCAAGACGCTGATCGTGGACGGCGCCGACGGCGGGCTCGTCGCCCTGGTCCTGCGGGGCGACCACGCCCTGAACGAGGTGAAGGCCGCGAAGCTCCCCCAGGTGGCGCACCCCCTCACCTTCGCGGCCGCAGAGCGGGTGCGGGAGGTGGTGGGCTGCGAGGTGGGCTCGATCGGGCCGGTCGCGCTGCCGGTTGCCCTGGTCGTGGATCACGCGGCCGCCGCCGTCGGCGACTTCGTGTGCGGGGCGAACGCGGACGGGCGGCACCTCGTGGGCGTGAACTGGGGTCGGGACCTCCCCGAGCCCGTGACCGCGGACCTGCGCAACGTCGTCCCCGGCGACCCCAGCCCCGACGGGCGCGGCACGCTCTCCATCGCCCGGGGCATCGAGGTCGGGCACATCTTCCAGCTCGGCACGAAGTACAGCGAAGCGATGAAGGCCGAGGCCCTGGACGAGGAAGGCCGGCCGGTCACGCTCATCATGGGCTGCTACGGGATCGGGGTGTCCCGCGTGGTCGCCGCGGCCATCGAGCAGAACCACGACGACAACGGGATCGTCTGGCCCGAGGCCATCGCCCCCTACACCCTGGCCCTCCTGCCCATGAACATGCAGAAGTCCATGCGCGTCGCCGAAGCCGCGGAGCGCCTCTACGACGAGTTGCAGGCCGCCGGCATCGAGGTCCTCTTCGACGACCGCCCGGTGCGCGCGGGCGTCATGTTCGCGGACATGGACCTCATCGGCATCCCCCACCGGCTGGTGGTGGGCGAGCGCGGGCTCGACGCGGGGACAGTGGAGTACAAGGCCCGACGGGACCGGGACAGCATCCAGGTCCCCCTGGCCGGTGTGGCTACCTTCCTGCGCGAGCGCCTCGCGGGCGCCCCGACGGGCTGAGGGACAGGGCGCGGGCCGACTCGTAGGCGCGGCGGCCGTCGTTGCCGTAGAAGGCCGCACGTGCCGCGGAGTAACGCTCGCGATCCTCGGCCGACATCGCCGAGACCCGCTTCTCGAGCCCGGCCAGCAGGTCCCGGGCACCTTCCAGGTAGTGCTGGTTGAGGGCAGCCTCGGCCGAGGCCCGTGACCGTTCGGCCAGCTCGGTCGCCTCGGCCGGGCGACCCGCCGCGGCGGCCCGCCGGGCCTCCTCCAGGTCCGCCCAGGCCTGGGGCACCGGGACACCTGCGCCGTCGGCTCCCTCCAGGGAGGCCTGCGCGGCACGCAGGGACAGGGCGAGACGCCGGGCGGCAGTGGCTCCCTCCCGGGCCGCCAGGGCCTCGGTGCGGGCTTCCGGGTAGTCGTAGGACTTGATGGCGCGCTCGGCCTTCACCAGCCGGCCCTCGGCCTGGTCCAGGGCCGAGCGGGCGTAGCTACCCGCGCCGGCCTCGCGCGCGGCCTGCACGGCCTGGCGGGCGTCGGACATTTCCTGGATGGGAGGCACGTGGGAGCACGCGCCCAGAAGCCCGAGGGCGAGGGTCGGGACGGCCAGCCATGCAACGCGCGCTCTTCTCATGAAGGGTAGTCGGGGCCGGACCGGGAACGGGGCGCCGCGCACAGCGGGGCGCGCAACCGAGCCGGACCGTAGCACCGGCCTTTCCGGGGTGTCAAGGAAACCGGGCCAGGCGCCGAGGTCCGTCAGGCGACCACGGACACCCGGGCGAATTTGCGCTTGCCGACCTGGTAGACG
>ERZ1645192.101-NODE-101-length-55606-cov-45.093734_pt1 | contig 55606 bp, 50 predicted proteins | sample MGYA00575354_ERZ1645192 | MGnify/ENA primary metagenome ERZ1645192 (study PRJEB40844, sample SAMN11349763) | freshwater sediment metagenome | isolation source: river sediment | host: Sediment | place: India: Faizupur Khadar , New Delhi | collected 2017-02-21 ... | reverse complement strand
AGGTCGCGGATCTCGGGGTCGCCCACCACCACCACCGAGAGCTCGGCTTCGGTCAGGCCGAACTCTTCGAGGACCCGGGCCGCCCACTCTCCCAGGGGGAGGTCGTCGACGGGCAGCACCCCCTGGAGGTTCTGGACGTCAATGACGACCATTGGGGGAGCACCGCTCGTAGGCCTTGATGATCTTCGCCACCACCTTGTGCCTGACCACGTCGTCCTCGCTGAAGTACGTGAACCCGATCTCGTCGATGCCGGTGAGGATCTGCGACGCCTCGATGAGGCCCGACCGCACGCCGGAGGGCAGGTCCACCTGGGTGACGTCGCCCGTGACCACCGTTTTCGAGTTGAACCCCATGCGGGTGAGGAACATCTTCATCTGCTCGGAGGTGGTGTTCTGGGCCTCGTCGAGGATGATGAAGGCGTCGTTCAAGGTCCTGCCCCGCATGAACGCGAGCGGGGCGACCTCGATCTGGTCCCGGGAGATGAGCCTGAGCACGTGGTCGTGCTCGAGCATGTCGTACAGGGCGTCGTAGAGGGGCCTCAGGTAAGGGTTCACCTTTTCGAGCAGGTCCCCGGGGAGGAATCCCAGCTTCTCGCCCGCCTCCACCGCGGGCCTGGTGAGGATGATGCGCTCGACCTTCTTCTTGAGGAGGTAGGTGACCCCCATGGCCAGGGCGAGATAGGTCTTGCCCGTCCCCGCGGGGCCGATGCCGAAGAGGATGTCCTTGGCGCGCATGGCGTCGATGTAGCGCTTCTGCTGGAGGCTCTTGGGCACGATGACCTTCTTGGTGGAGGAGATGTAGATGCTGTCCTTGAAGACCTCCTCGAGACTGATGTTCCTGTCCTTGGCGAGCATGCGCACCGCGTACCAGACGTCGTCGGGGTAGAGGGGGTAACCCCCCTTCACGAGGTTGTAGAGGTCCTTGAGGGCGTGCCCGGCGAGCTCCACGTCGTAGTCCTCGCCGGTGAGCTCGATGGTGTTGCCCTTGAGGAAGCACTTGACCCCGACGGAGTCCTCGATGATCTTCAGGTGCGAGCAGCTGTCCCCCGCGAGCTGGCGGAGCACGTACGGATCGGGAAACTCGACGCTGGGCATTTCCTTCGGCTTGCCTCTTTCCTTGGGTTCTTAAGAGTCCTGATATATCAATTCATGGGGCAAGACAATACCCTCTTCACCCGGCAGGGGCATGCGGGAACCCCTTATCCCCTCGGGAATGACCCTCTCCCCGGACCCGGGGAGAACGTGGCCGACTCCGCTGCCGGTGACCCAGGCGCCGCCCCCGCTCCCCCGGCGCGGGAAGAGCGTGCCTTTCCGGGCCCTCCCGCCCGGTTTTGCCCCCTGCCCGGCCCCGGATTAACATATTGCGCTTCGATATTTTGTGTACTATGTTCGGGCCATGTTCAGAGCACGGGTCATCCACACGTTCAGCGCGGCCCACCGGCTCAGGGAATACCAGGGCGACTGCGAGAGGCTCCACGGACACAACTACCGCGTGGAGGTCGTGGTCCAGTCCCCGGTCCTCGACCCGGTCGGCATCGTCATGGACTTCAGGGAGCTCAAGAGCCTCCTGAAGGAGGTCCTCGCCGGCCTCGACCACCAGTACCTCAACGACCTCGAGCCCTTCGCGGACGACAACCCCTCCGCCGAGAACATCGCGCGGCACGTCTTCGCCTCGCTCGCCCCCCTGGTGAAAAAGCCCGTGGAGCTCGCGGAAGTCGTGGTGTGGGAGAACGACACGTCCTCCATCTCCATCACCCCCTAGGGAAACGCGCCATGAAGGACGTTCAGAACTGGAAGCCGGACAACCCGCTCTACATACAGAAGGTGGGCGTGAAGGGGATTTCCTACCCCATCGTCGTCGCGGACAAGGCCAGGGGGACGCAGAACACGGTGGCATCCATCAACCTGTACGTGGACCTGCCCCGGGTGTTCAAGGGCACGCACATGAGCCGGTTCATCGAGGTGCTCAACGAGCACAAGGACCACATCCACATCCGCAACTTCGAGCACATCCTCAAGGAGATCTGCACCGCGCTGGAGGCCGAGAGCGCGCACATGGAGATCGACTTCCCGTATTTCATCGAGAAGAAGGCCCCGGTGACGGGCGCTGCCGGGCTCATGGAGTACCGGTGCTCCTTTCTGGGCATGATCGGCAAGAAACGGGAGTTCAAGGTGGGGATCAGGGTGCCGGTGCAGACCCTGTGCCCCTGCTCCCGGGAGATCAGCGATTTCGGGGCCCACAACCAGCGCGGGCTCGTGACGGTGGTCGTGCGCTACGAGAAGTTTTTCTGGATGGAGGACCTCATCGAGCTCGTGGAGCAGTGCGCCTCGAGCCCGGTGTACCCGGTGCTCAAGCGGCCGGACGAAAAGTTCGTCACGGAAGCGGCGTACCAGAACCCCATGTTCGTGGAGGACGTGGTGCGCCAGGCGGCCGCCGCCCTGAACGGCATGAGCGAGTTCTCGTGGTACTCCGTCGAGGCGGAGAACTTCGAGAGCATCCACAACCACAGCGCCTACGCCTGCATCGAGAGCGACTCCCATGGGCAATGACGCCTTCCCGGTGGGGAAGCTGCCCGTGGACCTGCTGGAGAAGCTCCTCGCCGGACTGAAGCAGAACGACCCGAACCTCCTCGTGGGCCCGGGCATCGGCGTGGACGCCGCGGTCATCTCCTTCGGCGGGCAGAAGCTGGTGTTCAAGACGGACCCCATCACCTTCACCAGCGAGCGCCTGCCCTGGTATCTCGTCACCATCAACGGCAACGACATCGCCTGCATGGGCGCGACCCCGCGCTACCTCCTGGCGACCTTCCTGCTCCCCGAGGGCAGGACGACACCGGCGGTGGTGGAGGGGCTTTTCGGCGAGCTGAGGGAGGCCTGCCTGTCCTGCGGCATCACCCTGGCGGGGGGCCACACGGAGATCACCCACGGGCTCGGCAGGCCCATTGCCATCGGCTTCATGATCGGCACCCTCGAGGGCAGGGACTTCATCCGTCCCGGGGGGATGAAGGCCGGAGACGCCGTGCTCCTGTCGAAGCGCATCCCCCTCGAGGCCGTGGCCGTCATCGCCTCCGAGAGGGGGGGGCAGCTGGGGATCGGGGACGATGCCCTCGCCCGGGCGAAGGCCCTCGTGAGGGATCCGGGCATAAGCATCGTCAGGGAGGCGGCCCTGGCCAGGGACTCGGGCTTCGCGACGGCCATGCACGACCCCACCGAGGGAGGCCTGGCCACGGGCCTCAAAGAGCTCGCGAGGGCAGGCGGCTGCGGGATGAGGATTCACCGCGAACGCATCCCGGTTTTCGATCTCGCGGCCGGCATCCTGCCGCCTTTTTCCATTGACCCCCTGGGCGCGCTGGCCTCGGGTTCGCTCATCGTGTGCTGCAGGAGCCAGGGCGCCCGCGCCATCCTCGACGCCTGGGCGCGAGCGGGCATCGAGGGGTCGGTCATCGGCGAGGTCACCGGGGAGCCCGATGTGCTCCTGGTGGAAAACGGCATCCCCCGCCCGCTCCCTGAGTTCCCCGTGGACGAGATCACGAAGATCTATGCCGGTGCCGGGCAAGGCTAGCCCGCAGGCATCGTTTCGACGAGAACGCATTCGGCGTTGCGCTCTTCCCGGTTCAGGGTCAAACGGGGACAGCCCTCCGACGTCGTTTCAATCTCTATTGAAATCTGCAGTAAATCACGCCTGGCCTGGTCAAACGCCGCCCTGCTTCTTCACGAGCTGCATGACGAGGGAGGTGTCGCCGTTGCCCGAGAGGAACTTCTCGTTGGCGAGGAGCTTGAGGAGGAGATCGATGTTCGTGGTCAGGCCTTCGATGAGGGTTTCCCTGAGCATCCGGCCCATGCGCTTCAGCGCGCCTTCCCGGGTGCTGTTGTGGCCGATGAGCTTCGCCAGGAGGGGATCGTAGTAGGGGCTGACGACGCAGGAGGGAAAGAGGTGGGTGTCGACGCGCACCCCGGGGCCCCCCGGGAGGCGCAGCGTGGAAATGGTGCCCGTGGTGGGCATGAAGTTCTTCGCGGTGTTTTCCGCATTGACCCGGCATTCGATGGCGTGCCCCACGATGGCGGGAGACGCCGTCGTTTCCAACTTCGCACCCGCGGCCACCAGGATCTGCTCCCTGACCATGTCGATGCCCGTGATCATCTCCGTCACCGGGTGCTCCACCTGCAGGCGGCCGTTGATCTCGAGGAAGTAGATGTCCCCGTTCTTGTCCATCAGGAACTCCACCGTGCCCAGACCCTTGAACCTGATGGCGCGGATGATGGTCTCGGACCACCTCCAGAGGTTGTCCCTCACCTCGTCGGGGATGTTGGGGATGGGCGCCTCCTCGATGATCTTCTGGTGCCTGCGCTGGATGGAGCATTCGCGGTCCGAGAGGATCCGGATGCCGCCGTACTCGTCGGCAAGCACCTGGACCTCGAGGTGCCGCGGGCACGAGATGTAGTGCTCCAGGTAGACCTCGTTGCGCCCGAATGCCGCGTCCGCCTCGGAGCTGGCCCCGGCGAACTGCTGGCGCAGCTGCTCCTCGGTGTAGGCCACCTTCATGCCCCTGCCGCCGCCGCCGTAGAGCGACTTGAGGATCACGGGCATGCCCAGCTGCCTGGCCATGATGATGGTCTGCTCGACGTCGCTGATGACCCCGTACGAGCCGGGGATGGTGGGGATGCCCAGCGACCGCGCCACTTCCTTCGTCCTGGACTTGTTGCCGATGGTCCGAAGCGTCGCGCTCGAAGGGCCGATGAACGCGATCCCGTTCTGCTCGCACATGGCGGCGAAGTTGGGGTTCTCCGAGAGGAAGCCGTAGCCCGGGTGAATGGCGTTGGCCTTCCACCCCAGGGCGGCGCTGATGATGGCCTCGATGTTCAGGTAGCTCTTGGCGGGCTGCGCCGGGCCGATCTGGATGGCCTCGTCGGCACAGGAGATGTACTCCATGTCGCGGTCGGCCTCGGAATACACCACGATGGTCTGAAGGCCCATCTCTTTAGCCGTCCTCAGCACCCTGAGGACCACCTCTCCCCGGTTCGCGATGAGCAGCCTCTTCATACGCCTGCTTTTATGACGCTCCTGTGGGCAAGTCAAGCTTCCGGATGAATAACTCTTAAATATCACACCTTTTTACCGTGCCCCCCGACCCTGGCCGCCCCCCGGATATGGCCTTGAAGATTCCCCTGCCTCATGCTATTCCCAATCAGGGAGAATCCGAGTGGAGACACGAGCGCTGACAACGGGCAAGGAAACCTTCGACCGCTTCCTCCATGAGTACCTCGCGAAGGCCGCCCTCCCGTCGGGGGTCTTCGAGGCGTTCTCCTACAGCCTCAGGGCCGGTGGGAAGCGCATCCGGCCGAGCCTCGCCATGCTCGCGTGCGAATGCGCCGGCGGCACGGGGACCGATGCCCTGCCCGCGGGCCTGGCCATCGAGATGGTCCACACCTTCAGCCTCATCCACGACGACCTGCCCGCCATCGACAACGACCAGTACCGCCGGGGGATCCCCACCTGCCACGCCGCGTTCGGGGAGGCCACGGCCATCCTCGCCGGCGACGCCCTCGTCTTCGAGGCCCTGTCCGTGATCCTGAACGCCCCCTGGCCAAAGGCGGTGAAGCTGGACATTCTCGCCCGCCTGTCGGACTGCTGCGGGGTCAACGGCCTCATTCAGGGCGAGTACGAGGACATCATGGCCGAGGGCAGGCCCCTTTCCTTCCCGGAGGTGGAGGAGATCGACAGGAAGAAGACCTCCCGGCTCTTCGAGCTCTCCCTGTACGCGGGGGCCCGCATCGCCACCCCGGACGCCCGGGTCATCGGCGCGCTCGTGGACTACGGGATCTCCCTCGGCCTTGCCTTCCAGGCGGTGGACGACATCCTGGACCTGACCTCGAACGCGCAGGACCTGGGCAAGACCACCGGCAAGGACGCGGCGCAGGGCAAGGCCACCGTGGTGAAGTCCCTCGGGCTCGCCCGGGCGCGGTCCTGGGCCGGGGAGATGACGGACAGGGCCGTCTCGAGCATCGCCGGGATGGACAACGCCGCCGCGGGGGCGCTCAGGGAAATCGCTTCCGCGATGCTTGAGCGGGTGAGGTAGCCATGGCGTCCCTCCTCGACACCATCTCCTCGCCGAAAGACCTCAAGGGCATGAGCCTGGCCCAGCTGGAGGACCTCGCCGGCGAGGTCCGCGAGTACATCATCGAGAACGTGAGCCGCTGCGGCGGCCACCTCGCCTCGAGCCTGGGGACCGTGGAGCTCACCCTGGCCATGCACTACGTCTTCAACGCCCCCCAGGACAAGATCCTCTGGGACGTGGGCCACCAGGCCTACGCCCACAAGATCATCACCGGCAGGAAGGCAACGTTTCCGACCCTGCGGCAGACCGGGGGAATGAGCGCCTTCATCAACCCCCGGGAGAGCGCCTACGACGCCTTCGTCTCCGGCCACTCGGGCAACGCCATCCCCGCCGCCAGCGGCATCTGCGAGACCATGGCCCGGGCGGACAGCAAAAAGCACGTCATCGCGGTCATCGGCGACGGCTCGCTTTCGAACGGGCTCACCTTCGAGGGCCTGAACTTCGCGGGCATGAAAAAGCAGCGCCTCATCGTGGTGCTCAACGACAACAAGATGTTCATCTCCCACCGGGTGGGCGCCATCGCCGACTACCTGAGCAGGATCATGACCTCGCGCAAGGTCCGGGAGGTCACGGAGGGGATCAAGGGCCTCCTCCAGGGCCTGCCCCTCGTGGGCAACCGGATCTACCGGGCGGCCAAGTACATCGAGGGCAACATCAAGGGGGTGGTGGCCGAGGGGCTGCTCTTCGAGGAGCTGGGCTTCCGGTACGTGGGCCCCATCGACGGCCACAAGCTCGACCACCTCATCCAGGCCTTCCAGAACGTCTCCGCCATGGACGAGCCCATCATCCTCCACGTGGTCACCCGGAAGGGCTACGGCTTCGTGCCCGCCATGCGCGACCCCGAGCACTTCCACGGCATCGGAAAGTTCGACCCGGACAGCGGCGAGGTGAAGACCGACGCGGGCACGGTCACCTACTCGGACGTCTTCGGCAAGGCCCTCACGAAGATCGCCCGCAGGGACCCCCGGGTGGTGGCCGTGAGCGCGGCCATGATCACGGGCACCGGCCTGACGGCCTTCGCCCACAAGTACCCGGACAGGACCTTCGACGTGGGCATCGCCGAGGGGCACGCGGTCACCATGGCCGCGGGCATGGCCCTCTACGGGCTCAAGCCCGTGGTGGCCATCTACTCGACCTTCCTCCAGAGGAGCTACGACGAGATCATCCACGACGTGGCCCTGCAGAACGCCCCGGTGATCTTCGCCGTCGACCGGGCGGGGCTCGTGGGCGCGGACGGCCCCACGCACCACGGCGTCTTCGACCTCGCGTACTTCAGGAGCGTTCCCTCCTTCACCATCATGGTGCCCCGGGACCAGCTCATGCTGGAAAAGATGCTCGTGCAGGCCTTCCGGGTCCAGGGCCCCGTGGCCATACGGTACCCCAGGGACCGGATCGTCGCCTCCCCCGCCAGGGCCGGCAGCATCAGGGACGGCGGCGCCGAGGTGCTCAGGGGCGGCGACCGCCTGGTGGTGTTCTGCGCGGGGCCCCTGTGCTACGAGGCGCTCCAGGCGGCCGAAGGGGTCGACGGGGTGGCCGTGGTGGACCTCGTGTACGCCAAGCCCATCGACCGGAAGACCGTCCGGGACCTGGTGGACACCTGCCAGGGGCGGTTCCTCGTGGTGGAGGACGGCTGCATCCAGGGCGGGGTCGGGTCGGCCGTGGTGGAAACCCTGCGCGACCTGAAGTGGCCCTTGAAGTTCGAGCTCCTGGGCATCCCCGACGCCTTCGTGGAGCACGGCTCCCTGGGCGAGCTCAGGAAATCGCTGGGGCTCGACCCCGGGGGCATCCGCAGGGCCATCGACCGGCTCCTATGAGGAAGCGCCTCGACAGCCTGCTGGTGGAGAAGGGCCTGGCGGAAACGAGGTCCAGGGCCGCCGCCCTGATCATGGCGGGCCAGGTGCTCGTGAAGGGCGCGCCGGTCACCAAGGCGGGCACGGCCGTCGACGAGGAAGCGGAGATCCGCGTGAAGGAAGGCCCCCGGCACGTGAGCCGGGCCGGCGGCAAGCTGGAGGCGGCCCTCGACGCCTTCGGGGTGGACCTGAAGGGCATGGTCGTCGTCGACATCGGCGCCTCCACCGGCGGCTTCGTGGACGAGATGCTCAAGCGCGGCGCGTCCCGGGTCTACGCCGTGGACGTGGGGCACGGCCAGCTTCACTGGAAACTGAGGAACGACCCCCGGGTGGTGAACCTCGAGGGGGTGAACGCCCGGACCCTCGACCCCGCGCTCATCCCTGAGCCCTGCGACCTTGCCACCTTCGACGTCTCCTTCATCTCGCTGAAGCTCGTCATCCCGCCGGTGCTTACGGTCCTCAAGCCCGCCGCCCAGCTCGTCGCCCTGGTGAAGCCCCAGTTCGAGGCGGGCAGGGAGCACGTCAAAAAGGGCGGGCTCATGAAGGATTTACAGATCGCCCAGGATATATTACATGATATGGAGGAGTTTCTCATGGCATGGGGTTGCGGGGTTTCGGGAAGCATGCCCTCGCCCGTCAAGGGGGCGAAGGGCAACCAGGAATACCTCGTGCATGCCGTGCGCAAAGGAGAGGAATGAAGATCACCATCGCACGCTATGCGGGCTTCTGCTTCGGGGTCAGAAGAGCCATAGACATCACGTTCAAGGTGCGGCAGAAAAATCCCAACAAGAAGATTTACACGCTCGGCCAGATCATCCACAATCCCCAGGTCATCGACGCCCTCAGGCACCGGGGCATCGGGATCGTCCACGAGATAGACGACACGCGCCTCAAAGAGGGGGACATCGCCATCGTCCGGGCCCACGGCATCTCCCCGGAAAAGAAAAAGACCCTCCAGGACAAGGGGGTTGAGGTCATCGACGCCGCCTGCCCCATGGTCCTCAAGGTCCAGGCCATCATCAAGAAGGCCACCAGGAACGCGGACCTCGTGGTCATCGTGGGGGACAGGAACCACCCCGAGATGGACGCCCACCTGGGCGCGGCCGGGGACAAGGGCATCCTGGTGGAGGACGTCGAAGGGGCGGAGAAGATCCCCCGGGTGGGAAGGCTCGCCGTGGTGGCCCAGACCACCTTCGACGTGGCCATCTACAAGGACATCATCGGGGTCCTGCGCGACAAGGCCGACGTCCTGGACGTCTCCGACACCATCTGCCGCTCCACCGTGGACCGCCAGAACGAGGTGAGGGACCTCGCCAGGGACCACGACACCTTCATCGTCATAGGCGGCAGGGAATCGGCGAACACCAAGCGGCTCGCGGAGATCGCGGCAAAGGAAAAGCGCCAGGTCATCAAGGTGGAGACCCCCGAGCAGCTCGGGGACTTCAACATCCCCCGGGACGCCAGGGTGGCGGTCATCGCCGGCGCGTCGACGCCCCACTGGGTCATCGAGGAGTGCATCAACGCCCTCAAGACCGCCCACACCCACATGGGCATCGAGAACGCGGTGCTGGGCTTCCTGGCCGATACCCCCCTGCTGCCCTCGCTGGGGGGCATGGGGATCGCCATGGCCGCCCTGGTGTTCTGCGGGCTGGGCTTCTCCTGGGAGGTCCTGCTCACGGTGTTCTTCCTCGCCTTCGCCTGCACCGGCCCGCACCGCAAGGCCAGCCAGTGGCCCCTGTGGGCCGTGTGCACGGGCATCGCCACCTCGCTGTGCCTGCTGAGCTCGGGCCTCATCCCGGGCCTGCTCGTGGTGGGCATCGCCATGCTCCGCCCCATCCTCGACGTGGGCGGGGTGAGCGACTACGTCAGGAGCCTCTACAGCCTGGCCATCTTCGTTCTCATCTCCATGATCACCCCCTTAAGCATCGCGGCGGCGCCCATAAACCCGGGGCTCCTCCTGCTCGCGGCCTATGCCTGCGTCCACTTCCTGGGCGTGGAGATCCTCATCGGCCTCAAGAACATGGAGCGCGACGCCATCATCGGCCGCATGAGCCTCGCCCGGTACGTGCACGAGGAAAACGCCATCCTGGTCATGGAGTACGCCATCATGGGCCTCGCCCTGGCGCTCTTCCTGAGCTTTCCGCTGAAGATCGCGCCCGCGCTGGCCTACGGCCTGCTCCCCCCCCTGTTCTTCCTGGCCAAGGGCATCGACTTTTACAACGAGCAGGTGATCTTCGACAACCGCATGTTCACCATCTACGTGCAGGGGCTCTGGGCGATTCTCCCCGGCATGGGGCTGCTGTGGAAGCTCACGATGATGTAGGGGGCGTTTGAAAAAGCCGTTTGATTTTCATTCACATAGCGCTATCTTTTATAAAAGGCACACGAACAGGAGGTACCACATGGAAGAAAGGAAGCTGGGTGACTACATCGACATCGCTATCCAGCGGGAAATCGAGGCACAGGAATTCTACCTCGGCCTCATGGGCAAGGTTGCCGACCAGCAGGCGAAAGATGCTCTGAAGCTCCTTGCATCGGAGGAAAAGAAGCACGAGGAGTTCCTGGTGAAGTACCGGGACGGCGGGTATCCGGCGGACGGGCTGAGGCTGAACAAGCCCATCGACTACAAGGTCGCCGAGCACATGGACAAGCCCGACATCTCCGGGGACATCGCCAGCAAGGACGTCTACCTCATCGCGGCACACCGGGAGCTCAACTCCTACAACTTCTACATGGGCCTGGCCGATCTCCACCCGGCGGGCACGCTCCAGGACACCTTCAGAAAGATCGCGAGCGAAGAGCTCAGGCACAAGGAAAGGGTCGAGTACCTCTATTCCAACACGGCCTTCGCCCAGACGGACGGAGGGTAGAGGCGCCCGTTTGAGCGGTCTGCAGGTCCTGTTCCTTGCCCTGTACGCCCTGGCGATGGCCGTCAGGCTGGCACTCCACGCCCTCAACGTGAGGTCCCTGCGCTCATCCGGCGCCACGGTGCCCGGCGAGTTCCGGGGGATCGTGGACGAGGAGACGCTGGGGAAGATGAGGGACTACACCCTCGCCACGGGCAGACTGGGCATCGTCGAGCACACCGCGTCCGACCTGATCCTCGTCGCGCTGGTCCTGGGGGGCTTCCTCCCCTGGCTGAACGAAGGCGTCTCGTCCCTGGGAGCGGGCTTCGTCCCCTCGGGGGTGATCTTCTTCTTCGCCCTCTCCCTCCTCCTGGGGCTGTTCGAGCTCCCCTTCGAGCTCTACGGCACCTTCGTGGTGGAGAAGCGCTTCGGCTTCAGCACCATCACCCTGCGCACCTGGGTCCTCGACCTGGTGAAGACCCTGCTCGTCTCCGGGGTGGTCCTGGGGGCTTTCCTCGCCGTGTTCTTCAGCCTCGTCGCAGCGTCCCCGAAGGGGTGGTGGCTCCTGGCCTGGCTCTTCTTCGTGGCGTTCCAGCTCCTGGTGTCCTGGCTCTACCCGGTGGTCATCGCGCCGCTGTTCAACAGGTTCGAACCCCTCGCCGACCCCGAGCTCCTGGGCGGGATCACCTCCCTGGCGGAGCGCACGGGCATCCGCGTCAAGGGGATCTTCACGATGGACGCGGGCACGAGGAGCAGGCACTCGAACGCCTATTTCACGGGCATCGGCAAGACGAAGCGCATCGTGCTCTTCGACACCCTGCTCGACAGGCACACCCATGGCGAGATCCTCGCCGTGCTGGCCCACGAACTCGGCCACTGGAAGCTCGGCCACGTGAGGAAGCAGCTCGTACTCTCGGCGACCCTCTCCCTGGCCCTGTTCTACGGGGCCTTTCTCGCGGTGACGCACAAGGCCCTCTACACGGCCTTCGGCTTTCCGGAAGTGTCCCTCTACGCCGGCCTCTTTCTCCTGACCGTCTTCGCCAGGCCCGCCGGCTTCCTGCTGAGCCCCCTGGGCGCCATGCTCTCGCGGCGCTTCGAAAGGCAGGCCGACGATTACGCGTACGCCCTCACGGGGAGCGCGGACGCCCTGGTGAGCGCGCTGAAGGGGCTCGCCACCCAGAACCTGAGCAACCTCCACCCCGACCCGGTCTACGCCTGGTTCTCCTATTCCCACCCCCCCCTGGTCCAGAGGATCAGGCGGCTGAAAGGACTCGGGGAACGCCCTTCTGCGGCTTCCCGCTGACGCTTCCCCGGGCGGACGTGCACGATGATGGAGACCCGCCGGGAGACGTCGCTACGGGCGGCTTCCCGCTGATGCTGCCCCGGGCGGACGAACGGCCGGCCCCGGCGCCCCCGGAAGACGCCCCGGTGGGGGAGCACCCCGGGCGACGCGGAAAACCAGCTTTTTTGCGTATTGACAACCAGGCATGCAACCGGTGACAATACCCCCGGCATGGGAACGATTTCCGACAATGTGCGCGAAGTCCTCGCGCAGATACCCGGGCACGTCGATGTGGTCGCCATCGGGAAAGGCCATCCCCCGGGGGAGATCCGTGAAGCCATCGACGCGGGGATCAGGTGCATCGGCGAGAATTATCTCCAGGAGGCCCGCCTCGTCATCACCGAGCTCGGGGGTTCCGCCCGGTGGCATTTCACCGGTCACGTCCAGAAAAACAAGGTCAAGCTCATCGTCCCCCTCTTCGACCTCATCCAGACCGTTGACTCCCTGCCCCTGGCGGAGATGATCGACGGGCACGCGGGCAGGCTCGGCAAGATCATGCCCGTGCTCATCGAGGTCAACAGCGGCGAGGAGCCCCAGAAGTCCGGGGTGATGCCGGGCGAGGTGCACGCCCTGCTGGAGAAGGTGGGCGCCCTCGGGAATGTCCGCGTGCAGGGGCTCATGACCATGGGCCCCTTTCTCGAAGACCCGGAGGGCCTGCGTCCCTACTTCAGGAACACGCGGGCGCTCTTCGACGAGCTCGTGAAAACGGGCGTCCCCGGGGTGGAGATGAAGCACCTCTCCATGGGCATGAGCGACTCCTACCTCGTCGCCATCGAGGAAGGCGCCACCATGGTCCGCATCGGCACCCGGATATTCGGCCCCCGGGCCTCCTCCCACTGAGGGTCGTCCCCGGGGAAAACCGCCATCCCCCTGTGCCCCGCGGCAGCGGGCTCTCCCGTGCATTCGCGGTGGCGGCCCGGATTCCCGGGGGGCATGAAGGCCAGGGCGTCCCTCATTCGCACACTCCCGCAGGACCACCGGCTTCCCGGTGGGCATGAAGGCCAGGGCGAGGCCGCCCGCCCCTGCCTCTCCCGCCCTGCGGGCCACGAAGAGCGTCCATCCCGAGACGGCCCTTGCCTCCCCTCGCCCCGTCACGTATACTCCCCTCATGGTGATCAGAGAAGAGAACTGCTTCTACCCCGACCACTTCACCTATTCCGACCCCGCGGAGTACGGGTTCCAGAAAGAGGACCTCCTTGTCGACGAGAGGCTCCACTGCTGGTTCATCCAACCCAGGAAGCGCACGGGGCACACTGCCTGCGTCGTGCACCTCCACGGCAACGCCGAGAACATGACCTCCCACATCACCGGCGCCCTGTTCCTGCCGGAGCTCGGCCACGCGGTGTTCGCCTTCGACTACAGCGGCTACGGCAGGTCCAAAGGCATTCCCACCCTGAAGGCCATCCAGGACGACGCCCGGGCGGTGTTCTCCTTCATCTTCGGCAATCCGGAGAAGTTCGGGGACAGGGTCTTCGGGTTCGGCCAGTCCATGGGCGCCTACACCCTGGCCCGGATCCTCCCGGACGTCCCCCGGCTCAAGGGCGCGATCCTCGAAGCGGGGCTCCACTCCTTCCACGACCTCTTCCGGGAGGCCTACCCGCAGATTTCCTGCGAGGTGCCCGACGAGGGCTACTCGGCCCTCGAGACCCTCCCGTTGAGCCCGGTCCCCAAGCTCTTCATCCATGGAACGGGCGATGCGGTGGTCCCCTATGCCCACTCGGTGGCCATGCACGACCGCGCCGCCGAACCCAAGGAGCTCATGCTCCTGGATGGCGTGGGGCACATCGACGCCTTCGCGTCACGGCACGCCCGGGAATACATGCAGAAAATCGTCTCGTTCATCGAGGAGAACTCGTAGGGGCTCCTCTCCCGGGGAAAATGGGGCCCGCCTTGTTCGAGGCGCCCCGGGAAGGCCTCGGGCCTGTCGGAAAAGCACCGGACCCCGCAAGGCCTGCCGGTCCTGTGCCCTCAAGCGGGCGGGCCCGCAGCCGATCAGGCCGCCAGGGCCGGTACGGAGCTCGCCCGACGGCAAACCGCACCGGCTGAACTTTCCCTTCACGGGCGGCAACCGCGTGTGGTAATGATATTCCAGCAGGATCACTGATTAACTATGGGAGGAGCACCGTATGTCAGGATCGGAAGATGCGTTGAAGGAAGCTTTTGCCGGGGAATCGCAGGCAAACCGGAAATACCTGGCGTTCGCGGCCAAGGCGGATCAGGAAGGCTTTCCGCAGGCGGCGAAGCTGTTCAGGGCGGCCGCGGAAGCGGAAACCGTGCACGCCCATGCCCACCTGCGGGCATTGAAGGGCATTCGCTCCACCAGGGAGAACCTCGAGGAGGCGATATCCGGAGAAACTCACGAGTTCACGAGCATGTATCCGGAAATGATCGAGACGGCCAGGGCCGAAGGCAACAAAGAGGCGGAGCGGTCTTTCCGCTTTGCCAACGAAGTGGAAAAGATCCATGCCGGGCTGTATCGGCAGGCCCTCGAGAACCTGGCAGGCGCAAAAGAGTCTTACAGCTACTACGTGTGCCCGGTGTGCGGATTCACGGCGGAGAAGGAAGCCCCGGAGACCTGTCCCGTGTGCGGCGCGAAAGGGAAGATGTTCAAACAGGTCGATTGAGGAAAACCGGTTTCACCCCGCTTCTTTTCCGGTGATTCCCCTCCCCTGTCCGGGCATGCCCCCCAAACCCGGGGGAGAAAAGCAACAAAGATAATTTGTCCCCGGTGGGATTGAGCATGCCCCCCGGACCCGGGGGAAAAAGGGGGCGGTTCTTTTTTCTTCAGGCCGATTGTGCAGCGTACCCATCGTCGCTGCGTGAAGGGGGTGCTCATGAGAGAGGTTGTGGTCATCGGTGCGGGGCTTCATCGCTACGGGTTTTTCCCTGAGAAAACCAGCGTCGATCTCGGCACGGAGGCGATTTCCCGGGCGCTGCAGGATGCCGGCATGGCATGGGCAGACATCGAGGCCGCTTACTGCGGCACCTTGCAGCCCGGCGTTTCCGGGGGGCATGCCATCTGCAACAGGCTGGGGTTCACGAGCCTGGGCATCACCAATGTGGAAAATGCGTCGGCCAGCGGATCATCCGCATTCCGGGAGGCTTACCTGTCCGTCGCCTCCGGGGAAAACGATGTCGTGCTGGCCTTCGGCGTCGACAGCATCAGCGCCCAGCTCCAGCTGAAGCGGCCCGAACCCGGACCGTCCGGGCCGGAAAACCCGGCGGCACCCGGGTCGAAACCATCCCTCAACGAGGGCGAACCCGGCAAGGGCGAACGGGTGGAGTCGAAGTTCAAAAAGGTGTCTCCCGTCCAGTTCTTTGCGGATCTCGCCCACCATCACATGAAGGAGTACGGCGTCACGCGGGAGCAGCTGGGGCTGGTTTCGGTCAAGAGCCATCACAACGCCAGCCTGAATCCCCACGCGCACTTTCAGAAGCCCTGCACGCTGGAGCAGGCCAACAGCGCCCGCATGGTGGCAGACCCCCTGACGGTGCTGCACTGCTGCCCGTGGGATGACGGGGCGGCGGCAGTGATCGTGTGCGCAAAGGAAAAGGCGGGAAGATATACCGACAAGCCGTGCCCGACGGTCGCGGCGTCGGTGAACAGAAGCACCCCGCCGGATGGCGATTTCTTCAACACCCTGACCAGGCTGGCCGCCCGGGAAGCTTACGACAAGGCCGGCATCGGCCCGGAAGACCTGGACCTGGTCGAGCTGCACGACGCCTTCACCATCGAAGAGATCATCTACCTTGAATCCCTTGGCTTGTGTGAAACGGGCCAGGGAGGGAAGCTGGTCCAGGATGGCGTGACGGCCATCACCGGGAAGCACCCCGTCAATACGAGCGGCGGCCTGATTTCCATGGGGCATCCCGTGGGGCCCACGGGGGTGGGCCAGGTGGCCGAGATCCTCTGGCAGATGCGCGGGCAGTGCGGCGCCCGGCAGATTCCCAGGCCCGTCAATTGGGCCCTGGCCCACATGGTTGGCGCGGGCGGCGTCTGCGTCGTTCACCTGTTCAGGAAATGAAAGCTTTACGAATCGTATTTTTCTCTGTATAGAAACATGCTAGGGTGAGAGAAAGTTCGGGTGGGCTGGCTCGAAGAGGAGGTTTTCATTGTGCGGGGGGATGTGCCCCCCGCCTGTGTTTCCGGGGTTGGCCAACCGGCCGTCAGGCCTCTGCCGTGCGGTTCCCCGCTTCCCCCTGGTTCTCCACCACGAAGCCGAGCTTCGTCCCTTCGCGTGCCACCTTCACCCGGGCGCCGTCCCTGATGTTTCCCGCCACGATGGCCCTGCCAAGCCCCGTTTCGAGCTCGCGCTGGAGGAACCGCTTCAGGGGGCGCGCCCCGTAGACCGGGTCGAAGCCTTCCCTGGCGATGAACTCCTTGGCCTCCCCGCTCAGGCTCAGGGTGATGCCCCGCTCTTCGAGCCTCTTCTGGAGATCCTTTACCAGGAGGTCCACGATCTTCTCGATCTCGGGCAGCGTGAGGGCCTTGAAGAGCACCACGTCGTCCACGCGGTTGAGAAACTCGGGCCTGAAGTGCCTGCCCAGCTCCGCCATGACCTGTTCCCTGGCCCGCTCGCTGATCTCGCCCTTGGCCGAGATGCCCTCGATGAGCTCCTGGGAGCCGATGTTCGAGGTCATGATGATGACCGTGTTCTTGAAGTTCACGGTCCTGCCGTGGGCGTCGGTGGCCCGGCCGTCGTCCAGGATCTGGAGGAGCACGTTGAACACGTCGTGGTGGGCCTTCTCGATCTCGTCGAAGAGCACCACGGAGTAGGGCTTGCGCCTCACGGCCTCGGTGAGCTGGCCGCCCTCCTCGTACCCCACGTAGCCCGGGGGCGACCCGATGAGCCTCGACACCGTGTGCTTTTCCATGTACTCGCTCATGTCGATGCGGATCATGTTGTCCTCGGAGTCGAAGAGCGCCTCCGCCAGGGTCTTCGCGAGCTCGGTCTTGCCCACGCCTGTGGGGCCCAGAAAGATGAACGAGCCGATGGGCCGCCTGGGGTCCTTGATGCCCGAGCGCGCCCGGAGCACCGCGTCCGCCACCGCCTGGACCGCCTCGTCCTGGCCCACCACCCGCCCGTGCAGGATGTCGTCGAGCCTCAGGAGCTTCTCCTTCTCGCCCTCCACCAGCCTGGTCACGGGGATGCCCGTCCAGCGGGAGATGATCTCCGCGATGACGTCCTCGGTGACGCTCTCGCGCACCATGGCCTTCTCCCTGCGGGACGCCTGCTCCGCTTCCAGAAGCCTTTTCTCCAGCTGCGGGAGCTTGCCGTGCCTGAGCTCGGCGGCCCTGTTGAGGTCGTACTCGCGCTCGGCCTTTTCGATCTGGTGCCTGGCCCCCTCGATCTCCTCCCTCAGGGCCACGACCTTGTGGATGGCCTGCTTGTCCTCCTCCCACCGGGCCCTCATGACGTCCGCCTGGGACTTCAGCTCGGAGAGCTCCGCCCTGAGCTCGGTCAGGCGGGCCTTGCTCGCCGCGTCCTTTTCCTTCTTCAGGGCGGCCTCCTCGATCTCCAGCTGCATGACCTTCCGGGTCAGCGTGTCGAGCTCTGCCGGCATGGAGTCGATCTCGGTGCGGATCATGGCGCACGCCTCGTCCACGAGGTCGATGGCCTTGTCCGGCAGGAAGCGGTCCGTGATGTAGCGGTTCGACAGCACGGCCGCGGCCACGAGCGCGGCGTCCTGGATCTTCACCCCGTGGTAGACCTCGAAGCGCTCCCTCAAGCCCCTGAGGATGGAGATGGTGTCCTCGGTGGAGGGCGCGTCCACCACGACCGGCTGGAAGCGCCTTTCGAGGGCCGCGTCCTTCTCGATGTACTTGCGGTACTCGTCCAGGGTGGTGGCGCCGATGCAGTGGAGCTCGCCCCGGGCGAGCATGGGCTTGAGCATGTTGCCCGCGTCCATGGAGCCTTCCGCCCGGCCCGCGCCCACGATATTGTGCAGCTCGTCGATGAAGAGCAGGATCCTGCCCTCGCTGGCCTTGATCTCGCTCAGAACGGCCTTGAGCCGCTCTTCGAACTCGCCCCTGAACTTTGCCCCTGCCACGAGGGATCCCATGTCCAGGGCGAAGATGGTCTTGTCCTTGAGGCCTTCGGGCACGTCGCCCCGGACGATCCTCTGGGCCAGGCCCTCCACGATGGCGGTCTTGCCCACGCCGGGCTCGCCGATGAGCACCGGGTTGTTCTTGGTCTTCCGGGAGAGGATCCTGATGGTGCGCCTGATCTCCGCGTCCCGGCCGATGACCGGGTCGAGCTTGCCCAGCTGCGCCTGGGCCACGAGGTCGATGCCGTACTTTTCGAGGGCCTCGTAGGCGGACTCGGGGTTGTCGCTGGTGACCCGCTGATTGCCGCGGATGGCGGTGAGCGCCGCCAGCACGCGCTCCCTGGAAACGTTGAACTGGGACAGGATCCTGCCCGCCGGGGTCGATTTGCCCTCGTCCATCATGGCAAAGAGCAGGTGCTCCACGGACACGTACTCGTCCTTGAGCCGGGCCGTCTCCTCCTTCGCCCTCAGCAGCAGCTTGTTGAACCGCTGGGTGACGTAGACCTTCCCCGCCTCGGCCCCGGGCCCGGAGACCTTGGGCCTGCGCTCGAGCTCGCGCTCCACCTCGGAGAGCACCGGGCCGACGGGCACGTCCATGCGCGCGAACACCCGGGGGATCAGGCCGTCATCCTGCTCGAGGAGGGCCAGGAGCAGATCCTCCACGTCGAGCTCCACGTGCCCGTAGCGCACCGCTATGTTCTGGGCGTTCTGTATGGCTTCCTGGGATTTCTGGGTAAACTTGTTCACGTCCATGGGCATCCTCTCTCAATTGTGAGTAATCATTGCATACATTTTGTAGGTGATTCGCCCGTGCTTTTCAAGGCGATCCAGGGCAAACTCCCGTTTCTGCCCCGCTTGCGAAAGAAAAAGGGCCCTACGAGCTTGCGGCAAAGATCAGGCAGCGGTTTTTACCCCGCTTCGCACATAAAAAAGGGGGACCCGCGAGGGTCCCCGTGGAGAATCTTCCGCAGCACCGGTACGAGTGCCTTACGAGGTTTTGACCTCGATCTTTTTCTGGTCCTTTTTCTTCTGGGCGACCTTGGGCATGGTGATGGTGAGCACGCCCTTGGAGAAGGTCGCCTCGGCCCTGTCGGGTTCGACCTCCGCCGGCAGCGGCACCACCCGCGAGAACGAGCCGAAGGACCGCTCCGCGTAATAGCACTCCTGGCCCTTCTCTTCCTTTTCCTCCCGCTTCTCGCCCTTGATGGTGAGCGCGTCCCTGCTCAGGTTGATGTCGATGCTCTTCTCGTCCATACCAGGGAGCTCGGCGGTGACCTTGACGAACTTTTCGTCCTCGGTCATGTCCACCTGCGGGACGAACATCCCGGCCGCCCCGGCCCCCTGGGCATCGCCCGTCAGGCCGAACCCCTTGAAGAAATCATCGAACAACCGGTTCATCTCCCTCTGAAAGGCGTCAAGAGGGCTGCCTTCGGTCGAGGGTAAGCTGCCCCTTCCCCATCTCCAGGGAGCCAATGATCTCATAGCCATGGTTCTTCCTCCTTCTTTCTTCGTGACTGGTTCTTTCATCACGATCATTCTGCCCGGATGGGAATGTGCTTCGGCTTGGCCGCTTCGGCCCTGGGCAGGACGATGCGCAAAACGCCGTCTTTCAGTGTCGCCTCTATCCGGTCGCGGTCGATGGCCTCGGTGAGGACGAAGGAGCGGAAAAAGTCGCCCACGCCGTATTCAGTGTACGCCGGGGAGTGCCCCTCCACCTCGACGGGCGCCACCCTTCCCTCGATGGTGAGCACGTCGTTCTCCAGGGTCATGTTCACGTCCTTCTCGCCCACGCCGGGCATGTCCGCCACGATGTGGATGCTGTCCTTGTCTTCGAAGATGTCGATGCCGGGCAGGTAGACATTCCCCGTCTTCATCCTTTCCGTGGCCAGACCCCGCCCCGCTTCCTGCTTTTTTATCTCGACCGTGCTTTTTTCGGTCTCCATCTCTCAACCTCCTTTACGCTGTCTTGACACTGATCTTCCGGGGCTTCTCCGACTCGGCACGGGGCAGCGTGATCCTGAGCACCCCCTTGGAGTAATCCGCCTGCACCTTGCCGCTCTCGACGTCGAAGGGGAGCTGTATGGTCCGGAAGAACTCGCCGCCCGTGCGTTCCCGCCGCTGCCAGGACTGGCCTTCCCTGAGCTCGGGGTGCGGCCTCCCGCCCTTTATAGTGAGCGTGTCGCCTGTCACTGTCAGGTCGATGTCATCGGGGTTGACGCCCGGGATCTCGGACGTGACGATCACGTCCTCCTCGCTGGTCAGGATGTTGACCGGGGGGAATTTGGCAACACGGGGCCGCGCCAGACCGGAAACAAGGTTCCCCCAGTTCCTTTCCAGAAGATCCATCTCCCGGAAGGGGTCCCAGTTCCAACTGACTGTACCAATTCTTGCCATAACCCTCACCTCCATGAAATTTTTATTTTTAAGTAGGGCGCGTTCGGAAAATTTCAAGGGAGTCCCGGTCGTTGCACGGAAAACCTCTGTACACAAAGGCGTTTTGGTGCTACATATCCTGCCATTCCAGAGAAGGTGCACTAAAAACGATATGGCAGCCAAAGGAAAGATAAAGATCGATCAAGTCTTGTGCAAGGCCTGCGAGCTTTGCATCACCGTCTGTCCCGAAGAAGCGATCAGGCTTTCGGCCGGCCTCAACGACAAGGGGTATCACCCTGCGGAATTCTGCAAGGACTCCTGCAAGGGGTGCGCCCTGTGCGCCGTGATGTGCCCTGAAGTCGTCATCGAGGTGTTCCGTGAGTAAGAAAGTCCTCATGAAAGGCACGGACGCCATTGCCGAGGCTGCGATCCGTGCCGGGTGCAGGTGCTATTTCGGCTACCCCATCACCCCCCAGAACGAGATCCCCGAGTACATGTCCCGGCGCATGGAAGAGGTGGGCGGGGTGTTCCTCCAGGGCGAGAGCGAGATCGCTTCCATCAACATGGTCCTGGGCGCGGCAGCCACCGGCATGCGCGCCATGACGAGCTCCTCGTCCCCGGGCATCAGCCTCAAGCAGGAGGGCCTCTCCTTCCTGGCGGCCCTCGAGCTCCCGGCGGTCATCGTGAACATCAACCGCGGAGGCCCCGGCCTGGGCAACATCGCCCCCAGCCAGGGGGACTACTACCAGGCCACCCGGGGGGGCGGCCACGGCGACTACCGCATGCCCGTCTACGCGCCGGCATCGGTCCAGGAGCTCTACGACATCACCATGCGCGCCTTCGACGTGGCCGACCTGTACCGCTCGCCGGTCATGATCCTGGGCGACGGCATGATGGGGCAGATCGTCGAGCCCATCGAGCTCAACGAGCGCCCGGAGGCCGATCTCCCGCCCAAGGACTACATCCTCGACGGGGCGGACGGCAGGCCCTCGCGGATCATCAAGTCCCTGATCCTCGACCCCGCCGAGATGGAAGAGCACAACTGGAAGCTCAAGCGCAAGTACGACCTCATGCTCAAGTCCGCCCGGTGGGAAGAGTACCTCACCGACGACGCGAAGCTCGTCGTCATCGCCTACGGGACGGCCGCCCGCATCGCCAAGGGCGCGGTGAAGCGCGCCAGGTCCGAAGGCCTCAAGGTCGGCCTCATCAGGCCCATCACCCTGTGGCCCTTCCCCGAGGAGGCGATCCGGAACGCAGCGAAGCACTCGAAAGTGTTCCTGGCCTTCGAGATGAGCACCGGCCAGATGGTGGACGACGTCCGCCTGGCCCTCGAGGGCAGGGCCGAATGCGAATTCTACGGCCGCCCGGGCGGCGTCGTGCCGCTGCCGCAGGAAGTGGCGATGATCATCCAGCGGATCTGGCTGCAGAAGGAGCTCTAGACACCATGAAAACCGTGTACACCAGACCGAAGAGCCTGAAAGACGCCCCCTACCACTATTGCCCGGGCTGCGGCCACTCCATCGTGCACCGCCTCATCTGCGAACTCGTGGACGAGATGGACCTGCGGGGCAGGATCATCTGCATCCCGCCTGCGGGCTGCGCAGTGCTCGCGTACAACTACTTCGACTTCGACACCTGCGAGTCCGCCCACGGGCGGGGCTGCGCCATCGCCACGGGCTTCAAGCGGGCCAGGCCGGACAAGCTGATCTTCACCTACCAGGGCGACGGCGACATGGCCGCCATCGGCACGGCGGAGACCCTGCACGCGGCGAACCGCGGGGAGCGCATCACGAGCATCTTCATCAACAACGCGGTGTACGGCATGACCGGCGGCCAGATGGCCCCCACCACCATGGTGGGCCAGAAGACCTCCACCTCCCCCTACGGCAGGAGGACCGAGATCGAGGGCTACCCGCTGAAGATCACCGACCTCATCGCCACCCTGCCCGGGGCCGCCTACGTCACCAGGACGTCGCTGGCCACCCCCGCGAAGATCCGCGAGACCAAGCGGTCCATCAAGAAGGCCTTCGAGGTGCAGATGGCGGGGATCGGCTACTCCCTCGTGGAGATCCTCTCGCCGTGCCCCACCAACTGGAAGGTCACCCCCCGGGAGTCCTTCACGTATCTCGAAGAGATCATGGAGAAGGAGTACCCCATCGGGGTCATGAAAGACATCACTGCGAAAAAAGAAGGATAACGGATTATGCTTCAGAAAACCATCATGAGCGGGATCGGGGGACAGGGCATCCTGTTCTCGGGCCTGAGCTTCGCCTGGGCCGCCATGCTCGAGGGGCACGAGGTCACCTACCTGCCCTCCTACGGCGCGGAAATGCGCGGCGGCATCGCCTCCTGCACCATCGCCATCTCCGACGAGGAGATCGCCTCTCCGGTGGCATCCTCGCCCAACTACCTCGTCATCATGGACAACCTGTCCCTGCAGCGCCTCCAGAACCAGACCGTCTCCGGGGGCGAGGTGTTCATCAACACCAGCATCGTGAACAACCGCCCCGTCCGGGGGGACATCGACGTGGTGGAGATCCCGGTGAACGACATCGCCATCGAAACCGTGGGCGAGCGCTACGCCAACATGATCATGCTGGGCGCCTTCGTGAACCGGACGCGCCAGGTCAAGCTCTCCACCATCATCGACAACATGGGGGAGATCCTGGGCAAGGGCAAGGACCGGTTCAAGGGCAAGAACATCGAGGCCTTGCAGATCGGGTACGATTATTTTTCAAGGGAGAAATAGGTCATGGCAATCAGACAGTTCCGTCTCGAGACCGCCAATGTTTCCGGCAAGCTCTCCAACCTGAGCGACGTGCTGGGAAAGCATGGCGTCAATATCAGGGCAATCTCCGTGGGCTCGGAAACCGTGGACGTGTCCTTCATCTCCATCGTGGTGGACGACCCCAAGAAGGCCAAGAACGCCCTCGCCTCAGAAAACATGGAGTTCAAGGAGTCGGGCGTGCTGGCCGTGGAGATGCCCGATCACCCGGGCGGAATGAACGCCGTCCTGAAGCCCTTGAGGGACGCGAAGATCAATGTCATCACCATGTACCCCTACATCGGCCGGGCATCGAACCCCATCATGATCATGGAGGTGGACAACCCCGCCGTGGCCACGGACGTGCTCAAGCGCAACTGGGTCAAGCTCTGGGACAAGGAGCTCTACCGGCTCTAAGCCCCCGGCTCCCCCCCGGCATCTCCCTGGAGCAGGCGCGGCAGGTTCTTCAGGGTCGCCTGGCCTACGCTCACCACGGTTTCGTACGCGGTCAGGGCCGAGACCCCCAGGCCGATCCCCGCCGGCAGCAGCCGTGAATTCCCGCGGAAGCGCAGGAGTCTGCGCAGCAGGTGCTTCACGCCCCTGCTCACCCCTGAGTTCACGTACTTTCCCGGCAGCGTCTTCGTGATGTACTCGCGGGAAATGGCCCGGTGGTCCCCCGTTTCCCCGGCGGCCTCGATGCCGAACACCTCCCCCACCACCTTCAGGGCGAACTTCTCCATGGCCGCGGGGTCGTCCATCCGCACCCCGTGCAGGGCGCACAGGGACATGATGAGCGTGACCGACTGGTCCAGGAGAAAGAAGTTTTCCACGCCCAGGAGTGAAAACGACAGCAGGGTGCCCAGGCCGGGCACGACGGACGGCGAGTTGATGAGCGAGTTCTTGAGCGCCTGGGCGCGGGCGAGGTTCTCGATGAGCTCCTGGGAGGCGATGCTCATGCCGGAGGATGCCGCCTCCGCCCGGGCCTTCTCCGCAAGCTCGAGGGATCTTTTCAGATTCCCCCTGACGAGGTTGCCCACCAGGAGGAGAAACTGGTCCCCCATCCTGTCCAGAACCCGACTGCCCCGGGGCCCTTCCCTGTCCATATCAAAATCCTTGAAATCCCATTGACATACATTACACCTTAATAATATACAAACACATATTTAATTGGTTACTGGACAATTTGTAAAGGGGCCGATTGTGACTCCCAAAAGAAATCTCATCTTTTCGTCCGGAATTCCAAGACGTGGTTGAGCGTTCATATCCCAAGAGCAAGGAGGAAGGAGCATGGGTATTCAGTCCATCAAAGACCTGGTCTTGAAGTCGAAGCGGGTCCTCATCCGGGTCGATTTCAACGTGCCGCTCGACGAGCAGGGCAATATCAGCGACGACGCACGGATAAAGGGCGCTCTGCCCACCATCCAGTACGCCATGGAGCAGGGGGCGAAGGTGATCCTCATGTCGCACATGGGCAGGCCCAAGGGCAAGGTGAACAAGTCCCTGAGCCTGGTGCCCGTGGCCAGGCGCCTCTCGGAGCTCCTGGGCTCGAGTGTGAACATGGCCCCCGACTGCATCGGGGACGAGGTCACGAAGATGGTGGACGGCCTCAAGCCCGGCGAGGTGCTCCTCCTGGAAAACCTGCGGTTCCACCTCGGCGAGGAGAAGGACGATCCCGAGTTCGCCAGGTCCCTGGCCGAGCTGGGCGACGTCTACATAGACGACGCCTTCGCCACCGCGCACCGCGCGGCCGCCTCCATGGTGGGCATCACCAGGCACGTCAGGGAAAAGGCGGCGGGCTTCCTCATGCTCGACGAGGTGAACTTCATCAACAAGGCCCTCACGGCCCCCCAGCGCCCCTTCGCGGCCATCGTGGGCGGGGCGAAGATCTCCGGCAAGCTCGAGGTGCTCGAGAACCTTGTGGAGAAGGTGGACAAGCTGATTGTCGGCGGCGGCATGGCCTTCACCTTCGTCAAGGCCCTGGGCCAGAACATCGGCAGGTCCCTCGTGGAGGACGACCTTCTCGGCAAGGCCCGGGAGATCATGGAGAAGGCAAAGGCCAGGGGCGTGAAGCTCTACCTGCCCGTGGACTGCGTGTGCGCCCCGGACCTCAAGGCCTCGGAGGGCATCGTGGACAAGACCATCCAGGAGATCCCCGACGACCTCATGGCCCTCGACATCGGCCCGGCCTCCTCGACGCTCTTCTCCGAGGCCTTGAGCGACTGCGCCACCATCGTGTGGAACGGCCCCATGGGCGTGTTCGAACAGAAGCCCTTTGCGTCCGGCACCATGGCCATCGCCAGAAAGGTCGCTTCATCAAAGGGATTGACCATCGTGGGCGGCGGTGATACAGATGCCGCATTGCACGAGAGCAGGCTCGCCGACAAGGTCAGCTTCGTGTCCACGGCAGGCGGCGCCTTCCTCGAGATGCTCGGGGGGCTCGAGCTGCCCGGGGTGAAGGCTCTCGAAAGCTAGGAGTGGACAATGCGGGTACCCCTGATAGCCGGCAACTGGAAGATGTTCAAGACCTCTGACGAGGCCCTGGCCTTCGCCGGCGACCTTGCCAGACGGGTGGCGGACGCGGAAAGCACGGAGATACTCCTCTGCCCTGCCTTCGTGTACATCTCCCCCCTCGTTCAGGCATTGCGGGGGTCTGGCGTGAAGGTTGGCGCCCAGAACGTCTTCTGGGAGGATTCCGGCGCGTTCACCGGCGAGGTGAGCGCCCCCATGCTCAAAAGCGTCGGAGCCCGGTACGCCCTCGTGGGCCACTCGGAGCGCAGGCAGTATTTCCACGAGACGGACGAGACCGTGAACAGGCGCCTTTTCGCCGCCCTCAAGGGCGGGCTCGTCCCCATCGTGTGCGTGGGCGAGACCCTCGAGGAGCGCGAGGCGGGAAAGACCGCCGCCGTGGTCGAAACGCAGCTCAGGCAGGGCCTCAAAGGGCTGGATTCCAACCAGGCGCTTTCCCTCGTCGTCGCCTACGAACCCGTGTGGGCCATCGGCACCGGCAGGACCGCCACCCCGGAGCTTGCCCAGGAGGTCCACCGCTCCATCCGCACGACCCTTGGAAACCTCTTCGGCCCCGACGCTTCTTCGCAGATCCGCATCCTCTACGGCGGGTCCGTGAAGGGGGACAACGTGGATTCGCTCATGGCGCAGCCGGACATCGACGGCGCTCTGGTGGGAGGGGCAAGCCTCGACGCGGCCTCGTTCGAAAGAATAATACGCTTTAAAAGGTGAGAAGCTTATGTATGGAATCGTGTTGACTATTCACATCCTGGTGTCGATCATGCTGATCATCGCCGTGCTCCTGCAGTCCGGCAAGGGCGCCGACATGGGCGCGGTCTTCGGCGGCGCCGGCTCCCAGGCGCTGTTCGGATCGGCAGGGCCTGCCGACTTCCTCAACAAGGCAACCCGCGTGCTGGTGGTCGTGTTCATGATCACCTCGCTCACCCTGGGCTTTTCCACGCTGAAGAAGCCCAGCCAGAGCATCATGCAGAAGGCCGCCACCTCGGCCCCCGCCGCCCCCGCGAAGAGCGCGCCGGCCGGCGTCCCCCAGCAGGCGGCCCCGGCGGTCCCCCTTCCGGCTGCCGCGCCTTCGGCGCCGTCTGCGGCCCCGGCAGCCCCGGCGACGAAATAGCCCGGCTGAAGTTCGCTTTCCCCACAAACACGCATGCCCCGGGAAACCGGGGCATGCTGCCGTCTTCAAACCGCCCTGCCTGAACGTCCAGGCCCTTTACACGCTCTCGGTCTGCGCCTCCACGAGGCTGCCGCCGAAATACTTCTCCCGGAGCCTGGGCTTTTCGATCTTGCCCGTGGGGTTGCGCGGGACCTTGTCGAAGATGATTTTCCGCGGCCGCTTGTAGCGTGGCAGTGCGGTGCAGAACCTGGCTATCTCGTCTTCGGGGCAGGAGACGCCGGGCTTCAGCTCCACGATGGCCACGGCGATCTCCCCCAGGCGATGGTCGGGCATGCCGATCACGGCCACGTCCTTGACGGCGTCGTGCGTGCGGAGGAAGTCTTCGATCTGCACCGGGTAGAGGTTCTCGCCGCCGGTGATGATCACGTCCTTCTTGCGGTCCACCAGGAAGACGAACCCGTCGGCGTCCATCCGGGCCATGTCGCCCGTGGAGAGCCAGCCGTCCTTGAGCAGCTCGGCGGTGGCCTCTGGGTTGTTGAAGTAGCGCTTCATGACCCCCGCCCCCCTGACGCACAGCTCGCCCACCTCCCCCTGCTTCACCGGCTCGCCGTTTTCGTCCACGATCTTGAGCTCCCAGCCGTAGCCGGCCTTTCCGATGGCGCCCACCTTGTGGATGTTCTCGACGCCCAGGTGGACGCAGCCGGGGCCGATGGACTCGGACAGGCCGTAGTTGGTGTCGTACTCGTGGCCGGGGAAACGGGCTTTCCAGCGCCTGATCAGGCTGGGCGGGACCGGCTGGGCGCCGATGTGCATGAGCCGCCACTGATCGAGCCGGTAATCCCCGAGCCGGATCTCCCCGCGGTCGATGGCGTCCAGGATGTCCTGCGCCCAGGGCACGAGCAGCCAGACGATGGTGACCCCTTCCTCGGACACGGCCTTGAATATCCACTCGGGCTTCACGCCGCGCAGGAGAACGGCCCTGCTGCCGGCCAGGAAAGAGCCGAACCAGTGCATCTTCGCGCCCGTGTGGTAGAGCGGCGGTATGCAGAGGAAGTTGTCCTTTCGCGTCTGCCCGTGGTGGTCCTTTTCCACCTCGCAGGAGAACACCAGGGCGCGGTGGCCGTGGAGGATGGCCTTGGGGAAGCCCGTGGTGCCGGACGAGAAATAGATGGCCGCGTCGTCGTCGTCGGTGAGCGCCACGTTCGGGGCCGAGGAGGAGCAGCACGCGGTGAGGGCGTAATAGTTTTCGGCAAACGCCGGGCAGTCCTGCCCCAGGAACAGCCGTATCTTCACCCTGGGGATCCGGTCGCGGATCGCCTCGATCCGCCCGGTGAATTCCGGCCCGAAGATCAGCACGTCGCACTCCGCCAGGTCGAGGCAGTACTTGATCTCGTCCTCGGTGTAGCGATAGTTCAGGGGCACCGCCAGGGCGCCGGTCTTCAGGATGCCGAAGTAGATCGGGAGCCACTCCAGGCAGTTCATGAGCAGGATCCCGACCTTGTGGCCCTTCTCCAGGCCCCTGCCGAGGAGGAAGTTGGCCAGGCGGTTGGCCTTGTCGTCGAACTCCCGCCAGGTCATCTCCCGGCGGTACCTCTTTTCGGGGTCGGTCTCCACGAGCTCGTAATCCTTCCAGCTCGCGGCAATTTCATTGATTTCAGGATTGATTTCAACCAGGCTTATGTCGTCGCCGTACAGGTCCGCGTTGCGGGCCAGAATCTCCGTGATGGGCATTTCCCCGTCTCCTGCACTGTTATTGAGCTGTCCTGCTCCGGTGTCGGGAGGAAATCCTAGCACGTTCCGGCACCCATTTCAAAAGCCATCTTGCAGGGGCACGAGGCCACGATTCAGGGGTCAGGCTTCGAGACGGGCCCTTTAAGGGTGACCCGCGCGTCGCAAAGCATGTCCTCGAACGGGTCAGGACCCATGCCCGGCGCGGCCTATGAGCCCTTTTCTTTCCACTCCTTGTAGCCGATGCCCGCGGCCACGACCACGATGAGGCTCCCCATGAACAGGCTGAACTGATCTTCCCGCCACACCCCGTAGGCGAGGTCGGAAACCCCCAGGACGACGAAGAGGATGAGCGCGATGTGTCTTCCCTTCATACGAGTATTTATCCACTGCCCCGGGGCAGAGTCAATGCCCTTTAAATGTACAGGTTGGAATCTGATATTACAAATTACTCATAAGAGAAAATTTGATATTGTAGATTCTTAATTAGTAAGACAAAGAAAGGGCCAGAGTGCATTCCCCTTTTTTTATATGAATCCACATTTTATAGCTAATAGCACATAGTCGCGCGATTTGGCGGTATAGTAATTGTTGGGCTAAACTGTTACGACAGTCTGCGGTCTTTGTGCCTTTTTAGTGTCTGTGCAATAATAGCGAGTATAAGGAATAGTGATCTTTTAATCATCGACTAAACAACAATGTAAAAGGGGGAATTATGAGCAGGTGTTTGTGGCTGTTGGGATTATTGGGATTTTTGTTCTGTGGTACCGTGCAGGCAGCCGATATGAAGGTGGCACCGGTTAAGTCACAAGATCAGCAGGTGGCCGATACGATGGGGCAGCTCGGATTCAAAGTGAAGTCGGTACAGCGTATGGGTGATGGCGTCTGGGAAGTACGCGTTGATGGCTTTGATGGCAGCCGTGCAAGCGGGGCATTTCGTGGTGCCATCGTTGCTCCCGCAGCGAACATTGGAGGAGCAAGCAGATCTAAGGCAGTGCATGACGGGGTAACTGCGGGTCGTGGTGGCGCACTGGGCCCGCGTGGTACTTCGGCAAAGAGCGACCAGGACGGTAGTGCTACCGGAGGCGGAACCGGCGGCGGGACAGAGGGAAGTAGCGGCGGCGGTCGCGACGGCGGGCCGTTGCCCGGCAGCGATAACAATGAGGGCGGATCTGCCACCGGCGGCGGACATGACGGCGGGCCGGATCAGGGCACCAATCCACGTGGCCAGGCATCGACGCTGCGGGTTTCAGTGGCAGCAGACGGCAAGATGGTTGTAGATAAGGCCAGTTTACGTCAGGCTGGCTTTGTCAATTCCGTCGGCGTAACGTCAAATGGCCGGGTGACTTTCCGCTAGTGTTTTGTCCCATACATACATTGAAGAAAATGGGGACAGGAACTGATCCAGGACATAGATAACAGCATAAAGCATTGTCCAACTAATCATTCCACGCGACCGCTTAAAGCGGCGCGTGGATTTTTGCGTTAAGATATCCTAGATCTATCTGGATGTATTCCTATAAACCCAGCGGTTTCGATCATGGCACGGTATCATCACTTTCAATTACCTTGAAAAGGCGGTAGTGGTCATACAGCATTGAACCCTGTCACTTCTCCTTGTAAGACCAGATCTCAGCCCATACCCTTTAAAGCTTTGACTTCTTCCCGGTCATGCTTTCGATGTCCACCCTGAACACGGTTATCTTCCCCAGGCCGGACTCCTCGAGCGTGCCCCCTTCATCGCCGTACTGCTTCATGATGATCTCCAGGGCCTGTCTCTTCGCCGCGGGTTCCTCCACGAAGCACGCCCGGCCTTCGCCCGTCACGCTCCGGTATCTCATGGAAAAGTTGCAGGGCGAGTCCCCCCTGACCACCTCGGCGTCGGTCTCGAACTCGAAGCACACCCGGTTGTTCCTCCTGAGGACGTCGATCTTCCGCCCTTCGCCCGCCCCGTGGAAGTAGAGGCTGCTCCCGTCGTACCCGAAGCACAGGGGCACGATGTAGGCTACGCCGTCGTCGCACAGGCCGAGCCTGCACACGAGCGACCGCATGATGATGGAGTCGATGGCCTCCCGATCGGTGATCTCCTTGTCCCTTCTTCTCATGGCGCTCCTTTCTCCAGCCTGTCAGATGCCGGACCCCGGTCCGCAGGCGTCATCGTCCTCTTCCCCGCCGCCCGGAAGGAACATGACGCACTCCGAGGTCCTCCCGTTGATTTTGATGACCATGGGCTCCTCGAGCCTCACCTGCTTGAGGAACGCCGTTTCGCCCACCACGGGCAGCGCGCCGAGCAGGCCCCAGTCGAGGAAGTCCGACGACCCCTCGGTGACGGTCACATAGGGAATGCCCAGCGAGGTGATGTTCTGGAAGAAGTGGGACCCCTGCGAGGCGTCGGCCTTGAGCAGGGCGTCCCTGAGCTCCACCATGGCCCCCACCCCCGAGATGTGCCTCCACTGGACCGGGATGCCCAGGAACCGGTCGAGCGACCCCCACCTCCCGGGGCCGATGAGCAGGTAGGGGCGCTTCTCCTTCAGGAGGGTTGCGTTGACCCTGCCCACCTCGTCGGCGATCTCCACCGTGGACTCGATCTTGAAGTCCCCGGGCTTGACGAAGACGATGTCCCTGATGTCCTGCCTTTTGCCGTTGCCCAGGGCCGTGCCCGAGGAGCAGAAGGCGCCCGAGCGGTCCCTGGGGGTGATCTCCACCTCGTAGCGGTTGTCGTTGGCCGCCATGGGCCTGAGCTGGAGGAGGAAGAACTCGCACTCTGCGGGCCTCTGGGCGAAGAGGTTCACGGCGAACTCCATCTCCACGGGGCACCCCATCTTTTTCCTGCCGGTCTCCAGCAGGTCGGCCAGGAGCCCGGGCAGGGGGAGCTGCCGGTGCTTGAGGATCCTCGCGAAGGTGACGATTTTGCCGCCCGGGCCCTCGCCCGTGTCCCGGATCCTGTGCTCCTCGTGGTCGTACGTGCTCGCCAGCGCCGTGACCGGGTACTCGCCCCGGGCGTCGTAGACGTCCCGCTTCTCCAGGCGGGGGAAGTCCTCCAGGCACACGCCGTCCTGCATCCTGTCCAGGGGCAGGGCGTAGAAGAAGCGCTGGGAGTTCTCGAGCATGTCCTCCACCTTGGAAAACTGGGGCAGCACCTCGGGGTACTTCGGGGAGAACCGCAGGGACTTCCCGCCCTCCACCACGGTCTTGCCGAAGCCCAGGGCCATCTGCACCACGCCTTCCCCGGGCTTCATCATCTCCACGGGGTAGAAGTTGTGCGACTGGGCCACCCCGGAGATGGCAGGGTAGAACCATCCCCCGTACGCGTCCCCGGCGAGCTGCTGGATCACCACGGCCATGGCCTCTTCCTGGGGCTGGCCCGCGACGGTCCGGGAAAACGCCTTGGGGCTTTCGAACCAGGTGGAGGCGTACACGAGCTTCACCGCGATGACGAGCTGCTCCATGCGCACGCGCAGATCGGGGTGGTTGTTGGGGATCATGCAGGTCTGGTAGAGGCCGGCGTAGGGCTTGAACTGGGCGTCCTCCAGGAGGCTCGACGACCGCACCGAGAGGGGGTAGTGCACCTGCCGGAGATAGGCCATGAGGTCCTTGATCACGTCCCCCTGCATCTCCCCCTTCAGGAAGGCCCGGGTCACCTCTTCGTCCGTGGCGTTCTCCGTGGCGAAGCGCTTCAGGCCGTTCCTTTCCACGAAGGCCTGGAAGGCGTCGGTGCCCAGCACCACGGTCTGGGGGATCCTGATGGAGACGGCTGGATACTTCTGGTGCAGGGAGATGTCCCCGTTCAAAACGGAGGACATGAACGCCAGTCCCCGGGCCTTGCCGCCCAGCGAGCCCTGGCCGATCTTGGCGAAGTCCAGGAGCTCGACGTCGAATTCCCTCCGGTTGAAGCTCGTCACCACGCCTTTCTGCCGCCACGTGCGCACGAGGCGGATGAGCGTGATGAGGTGGCTCCTCAAGGCGTCCAGGGTGGCGAACGAATCGGGGCCGATCTCCCTGAGCGTGGAGGCGAGCTCGATCTCCGAGCGCATCATGACCCAGGTGGCCAGGTGCTTGCGGGCGACGTGCAGGCGGAGCGACTCGTCGGGCACCTCTGCGAGCTTTTCCTCCAGCTCCCTGAGCTTCGTGGCCCTGCCCACCTCGGTGCCGTCGGGCAGGCGGAAGACGAAATCCCCGAAGCCCAGCTCGGCCAGGAAAAAGGCGTGGATCTCCGCCAGGAGGTCCGGGGAGTTCTTGTCGATGAAGCAGGCCGGGATCTTCTCCGCCTCGGCCGCGTTCTCCGGCTCGCTGCTCAGCAGGAGCAGGGGCAGGTACGGGTTTTCGCCCCTGGCCCGGGAGAGGAGCTCGACCCCCGCCCTGCCCTGGAGCCTGCCCGCCCGGGGAAAGCGCGTGTCCGAGATGATGCCCAGCAGGTAGGGCCGGTACCTCTCGTAGAGCCCGGAGGCCTCCTCCCAGGTCCGGGCGAGAATGATCTTGGGCCGGGTGCGCATGATGAGGAGCCGCTCTTCCTCGTTCACCCCGAGCTCGAGCACGGCCTGGATCTGCCTCACCACCTCCCGGTAGAAGATGGGCAGCATGGTCGAGTAGTAAGAGGGCGAGTCCTCGACGAAGATGATGACCCTCACCTGGCCGCGGGCCGTGTCGAAATCCACGTTCATCCGGTCTTCCGTGATCTTGACGATGGCCAGGAGCAGGTCCGCGTTGCCCGACCAGATAAAGACCTTGTCGATGCCCTCGAAGCAGAAGACCTCGCCCGAGGTCTGAAGCCCGCTCAGGCTGTGCGCCAGGAGGTACACGGGGAGCCGGGGGTTGCGCTTCCTGATCTCCCTGCCCAGGGAAAACGCATCCATGTCGTCGAGGTGGGGCATGGTGACGACGAGGTCGAACCTGCCCGCTTCCAGCAGGTCGAGCGCGTGCAGGGCCGACGAGGTGCGCGTTACCCTCGGCGGCTGCGAGAGGTTCATGCCGCTGTATTCGTTGATGATCCGGGAAGCCAGCGTGACGTCCTCCTCGATGAGGAAGGCGTCGTAGGGGCTCGACACCAGGAGGATCTCGCGGACCTTGTACGCCATCAGCTCCAGGAAGAGCTTGAAGTTCAGGTGATACCTGGTCGAAAGCTCGCGGTCCTTCAGCTCCATGCACCCCCCTCTCCGGCGTTCCATCAAACTACGGCGCTGCCGGAGAAAAATCAAGCGCGGGCAGACCGGGTGAGCCGCCCGCCCGCTGTCGCCCCCGGGAGCCCCCCCCGGCCGGAGATGTCGCGGCAGCCCCGGGGGTGAGGGGCTGCCGCCTGGAATACCGGGGGAACCCTGTTCTGTCGTCTCAGACCACGCCCTGGGCCATCATGGCGTCCGCGACCTTCACGAAGCCGGCGATGTTCGCGCCGTTGACGTAGTTGCCGGGGGTGCCGTAGGTGCCCGCCGCTTCGACGCAGGCGCCGTGGATGCTCTTCATGATCATCCTCAGGCGGTTGTCCACCTCTTCCCTCGTCCAGGAGAGCCGCATGCTGTTCTGGGTCATCTCCAGGCCGGACACCGACACGCCGCCCGCGTTGGCCGCCTTGCCGGGGCCGTAGAGGAGCTTGTGGTCGATGAAGAGGTCCACGCCGTCGGGGGTGGTGGGCATGTTGGCGCCCTCGGAGATCACGTAGACGCCGTTGCGCACGAGGTTGGCGGCATCCTTGCCGTTGATCTCGTTCTGGGTCGCGCTGGGGAACGCGCAGTGGGCCTTGTGGTTCCACAGGGGGTTGAAGTCCGCGGCCGGGTCGATCTCGAAATAGACCGCTTCTTTGTACTTGTCCGCGTACTCCCTGATGCGGCCCCTTCTCACGTTCTTGAGCTCCTTGACGTAGGCGAGCTTGTCGCGGTCCACGCCCTTGTCGTCGAAGATGTAGCCGTTGGAGTCCGAGAAGGTCACCACCTTGCCGCCCAGGTCGAGGATCTTCTCCGCGGTGAACTGGGCCACGTTCCCGGAGCCGGACACCAGGCAGAGCTTGCCTTCGAGGGTCTCGCCCCTGGTGGAAAGCATCTCGGACGCGAAGTACACCGCGCCGTAGCCCGTGGCCTCCGGCCTGATGAGGCTGCCGCCCCACTTGAGGCCCTTGCCGGTGAGCACGCCGGTGAACTCGTTGACGATCTTCTTGTACTGCCCGAAGAGGTAGCCGATCTCCCGGGCGCCCACGCCGATGTCGCCGGCGGGCACGTCCGTGTCCGGCCCGAGGTAGCGGTAGATCTCGTTCATGAAGCTGTGGCAGAAGCGCATGACCTCGCGGTCGGACTTGCCCTTGGGGTCGAAGTTCGACCCGCCCTTGCCGCCGCCCATGGGCAGGGTGGTGAGCGCGTTCTTGTAGACCTGCTCGAAGGCCAGGAACTTCAGGATGCTCAGGTTCACCGAGGGGTGGAACCGGAAGCCGCCCTTGAAGGGGCCGATGGCGCTGCTCATCTGGATCCGGTAGCCCCGGTTGATCTGGACCTTGCCCTGGTCGTCGACCCAGGGGACCCTGAACATGATCACGCGCTCGGGCTCGACCATCCTCTCGAGTATCCTTTCCTCCCGGTACTCGGGGTGCCTGTCGAGAACGGGCTTGACCGATTTGACGACCTCCGACACCGCCTGGATGAACTCCCTCTCGCCGGGGTTGCATTCCTCGCATCTCCTGATGAACTCTTCCATCTGGTGCATCCTCCTTTTTGCGGTCTGCGCATCACTTCACGCCGTCTTCCCGACGGCGTCGCCGGGCGGGCATTCGCCCGTTTCCCCACCGGGAGGTCCCCAAGGGCGCACCTGTGGCGCAGCTGTCCCGGGGGCTTCCGCCTGCCGCATGAGAAACTCGCAACGTGGGGTGCCCGGTTCACCCGCCCCGTCTGGAACGGGCGGACCGGGCGGTGCAGGATGAGTGTCTACCAGTATCTGTCGGACGCCATGTGTCTCGTACCTAGATCCCCAGGTACGCCTCCCTGATCTGCGGGTTGTCCAGGAGCTCCCTGCCGGTGCCTTCCATGACGATGCGGCCGTGCTCCAGCACGTAGCCGCGGTCCGAGATGCTCAAGGAATGCTGAACGTCCTGCTCCACCAGGAGCACGGTGGTGCCCTGCTCGGCGATCTTCCTGATGGTGGTGAAGATCTCCTTGATGAGCACCGGCGCGAGGCCCAGGGACGGCTCGTCCATCATGAGGATCTTGGGCTTGGCCATCATGCCGCGGCCGATGGCCACCATCTGCTGCTCGCCGCCGGACAGGGTGATGGCCTGCTGCTTCTCCCGCTCCTGCAGGCGCGGCAGCAGGGCGTGCACCTCTTTGAGCGAGGCCTCCTTGTGGGCGCTCGCCCGGGAGTTGTACGCCCCCACCATGAGGTTCTCCCTGACCGTCATGAGCGAGAAGAGCTTCCTGCCCTCGGGCACCTGGATGATGCCCCGCTCCACGATCTTCTCGGGGCGCATGTTCTGGATGGGTTTGCCCTCGAACAGGATCTCCCCCGAGGCCGCCTTCATGAGGCCGGAGATGCACCGAAGCGTCGTGGACTTGCCCGCCCCGTTGCCGCCGATGAGCGAGATGATCTCGCCCTCCTCGACCCGCATGGAAACGCCGTAAATGACCTGGACGTCGCCGTAAAAGCAGTTGACGTTCCGAATCTCAAGCAGCGACATTGCCATCACCCCCTGCCCCGTAGCTCTCGCCCAGGTACGCCTTGATCACGCGCTCGTCGTTGGCAACCTCTTCCGGGTTTCCGTCCATGATCTTGCGGCCGAACTGGATCACCGTGATCTTGTCGGACACCGACATGATGGCGCGCATGATGTGCTCGATCATGAAGATGGTGACGCCCTGGTTCCTGATCTCGCGGAGAACGTCGAGCGTCTCGTCCACCTCGTTGGGCCTCAGGCCGGCCATGCACTCGTCCATGAGGAGCATCTCGGGGTCGGTGGCCATGGCCCGGGCCATCTCGAGCCGCTTGCGGTCAGCGATGGTGAGGTTCTTTGCCAGGACGCCTGCCTTGTCCCCCAGGTGGAACTTCCTGAGAACCTCCATGGCCCTGTCTTCCGCCTCGGAGCGGTTGGAGGTCCGGATGAACGCCCCCACGGTGGCGTTGTAGAGGACCGTCCTGGACTGGAACGGCTTCACGATCTGGAAGGTCCTGCCTATCCTCAGCTTGCAGATGTCCCAGGGCTTCCAGCCCGTGACGTCCCTGCCGTCGTAGATGATGGCTCCCATGGTCGGAGCGTACGTCCCGGCCACGCAGTTGAAGAGGGTGGACTTGCCCGCGCCGTTGGGCCCGATGAGGCCGTAGATCTGGCCTTTCTCGATGGAGAGGGTCACCTCGTCCACCGCCTTCAGCCCTCCGAAATGCTTCGATACGTTTCTGACTTCGAGCAGTGCCATCAGGACTTCACCTCCTTTCTTTCTCCGCTGATCCTGTCGAGGAACCAGTTGTAGGCCCTCTCGAGAGGCTCCACCAGGCCCCTTGGCTGGAAGAGCATGACGAGGATCAGCACCAGGCCGAAGATCACCAGGTGAAGTCCGGGAAGCGTCGAGCTCAGGTAGATCCTGGTGAGCTCGCTCACCGGCCTGAGCAGGAGGGCGCCCACCACAGGCCCCGCGATGGTCCCCCTGCCCCCGATGAGCGCGATGAACGCGAGCTCGAAGGAGAAGTCGAGGCCCAGGATCTGCTTCGGGTAGAAGTACAGGGTGAGCTGGGCGAGGAAGGTCCCGCCGAGCGCCGTGAGGAAGCAGCTGATCCCCATGGCCAGCACCTTGTACCGGGCGACGTTCACGCCCAGGGCCTGGGCCGCTTCGGGCTCCTCGCCGCCTGCGGCGAGGTAGTAGCCCGGCCTGGTCCTGGAGAACCACCACGTGATGAAGATCACCACGCACAGCATGAGCAGGATGATGTAGTAGTAGGGCACCTTGCTGGTGAACTGGTAGGCCAGCAGGTTGTTCCCCGGCAGCAGGGGCACGGAGATGCCCCGCGGGCCGTTGATGGTGAAGGGCCCGAGCTGCATGGTGTTTTCCACGAGCACCCGGATGCCTTCACCGAAGGCCATGGTGGACAGGGCGAAGTAGGCGCCCCTGAGCTTCAGGGTGGGGATGCCGATGAAGACGCCCACGACCGCCGCGATGAGAGCCCCTGCCCACATGCCGATCCAGGGGCTCACCCCCAGCGAGATGAAGAGCACCGTGGACGTGTACGCCCCGATGCCCACGTAGGCCGAGTGCCCCAGGGGCAGCACCCCCGCGAACCCGCCCACGAGGTTCCAGGTCGTGGTGAGGTAGGCGAACAGGAAGAGCATGATGAGGATCTGGAGGTACGTGGGGCTCGAGAGCCACACCGGTATGGTGAACACGAAGACCGCCAGGGCCAGCTTGAGCATGGTGTCGATGGTTTTTCTCTTGGTTGATCCTGAATTCATCGTCGTCTCCTTTCTCACCAGTCCCGCTTCTCGCCGAAGAGACCGGCCGGCATGACGAAGAGCACCGCCAGGAAGACCACGTAGACGATGAGCTCTGTCCAGGTTGACGTCATGAACATGGGGAAGACCGATTCGATGAGCCCGACGATGAGCCCGCCGATCAGCGCCCCCGGTATGCTGCCGAGACCGCCCAGAACCACGATGATGAAGCACTTCACGTCGAAGACGACGCCCACCGTGGGAAAGACATAATAGAAAGGAATCAGGACGCATCCCACGATTCCCGCGATGGCGGCGCCTATCCCGAAGGCGATGTTGTACACCCGGTACTGGTTGATGCCCATGAGGCTCGCGGCGTCCCGGTCAAGGGAGGCGGCCCGGATGGACATGCCCATCTTGGTGTACTTCAGGAACCACATCAGCAGCCCTGCCGTCACCATGGTGGTGATGAACCCGTAGAGCAGGGGCGTCTGGATGATGTAGTCGCCGACGAGCATGATCTGGCCAGAGAGGCTGGTGGGGACCACGCGGTACTCGGCCCCGAAGACCATCAGGGCGAGATTGTCGAGGATGTACCAGACGCCGGTGGTGACGATGATGACCTCGGTGGGCTCCCGGACGTCGCGCTGGGAGACGAGGATGGGCTTGATCACGATGCCCTGGAGCGCGTAGCCGAAGATGAAGAGCATGGGCACCACCAGGATGAGGGCCGCATACGGGTGCCATCCGGTCAGCTTCACGATCCAGTACGCCGTGAACATCCCCACCATGAGCATGGAGCCATGGGCGAAGTTGATGACCTTGATGACCCCGAATATGAGCGTCAGCCCCATCGCCGCGAGCCCGTAGTACGAACCGGTCATGAGCCCGTTGATGAGTATCTGTATGTAGAATTCCATGGCGACCTCGTTTTCGGTTGTTTCGGGCGGGTCGGGTGCGCCTGGTGATCACCCGGCCCGCCCCCTTGGTTTATGGTGCCCGTTCTGGCTGCAGCACCCCCTACTTCATGGGGAATACCGCCTTCATGCCCTTGCGTGCGGAGGCCGCGGGGTACACGGTCACGCGCTCCATCTTGCCGTTGACTTCACGGAACTGCACCAGGACGATGCCGGCGTGGATGTTCTGCCCGCTCTCGTCGAACTTCACGCAGTTGTAGGAAAGGATGTCGATGCCGAGTTTGCCCTGGCCGACGCACAGGTTGGTCTTCACAAGGGCGTCCCTGATCTTTTTGGGATCGGCGGACTTGGCGCGCTCGATGGCGTCGGCGATGACGTAGACGCTCGCGAAGGCGTCGACGGACTCACCGGCCAGGTCATACCCGTAGCGCTTCTTGAACTCTGCGTTGACCTTGGGGATGTCCTTCCTGCCGAGGTCGGTTTCCCACTCCACCACGTCGAACATGTACTCGCAGTTCTTGCCCGTGTTCTTCCTGAAGGACGGGTCCGCGTGGCCTCCGCCGGTGCCGATGATGGCCTTCGCCTTCACCTTCATGGTCGCCATGGTGTTGGTGAGCAGGATGGCGTCGGCCGCGTTGGAGGTGAGCAGGATGACGTCGGGCTTGGCGAACTTGATCTTCATGGCCACCGGGGTCAGGTCGCTCGCGGTGCTCGGGTAGGGCTCGTCCAGGACGATCTTGTAGCCGAACTGCTTGGCGAGCTTTTCCCACTGCTGCTTCATGCCCGTGCCCCAGTCGCCGTTCTCGTACACGAAGGCGATGGTCTTCAGGGGCGTCTTGGTGAGCTTCTTCTGCTCCTCGAGGAACAGGAACTGGTCGCGGGCCCACCAGGAGTCCTTCGCCGCGATGCGGAAGGTGTACTTGAAGCCGCGCTCGGTGATGGTGTCGTTGACCGATACCGGAACCACGTAGGGGACCTGGTACCGCTCGGCCACCTGGGTCGAGGGCAGGGTCACCGCGGAGTTCCAGGCGCCGGAGATGAGCGACACCTTGTCCGTGTTGACGAGCTGCTCGGCCGCCGTCACCCCGACGTTCGGGTCGCCTTTGGAGTCGGTGAAGATGTTGACGAGCTTGGCGCCGCCCAGGGCCTTGATGCCGCCGGACTTGTTGATCAGCTCGGTTGCCATCTCGATGGCGTTCTTGTTCTGGATGCCCACCGAGGCGGACGGGCCGGAAAGCGGCAGGATGTTGCCGATCTTGACTTCCTTGACCTTCTCCGCGCCGAACGCGGGAGACCCGGCGCCGAAAACGAACCCCGTCATGACCAGGACCACGAGCCAGCCCGTGAATCCCCAACGATTTGTGCTCCTCTTGTTCATAATTCCCCCTTTTATTTTGTGTGTCTTCCAGGCGCCTGCGGTTCCCCGCGGGCTCCCCTTCCAGCCGGAATCCCCTTATTTCCCGAGCGACGCGAACGCCTCGTCCAGTATCGCGAGCCCCTTTTTGAGCTGTGAATCGGTGATGACGAGCGGCATCATGGTCCTGATGACGTTGCTGTAGGAGCCGCACGAGAGGAGGACCAGTCCCCTTTCCCAGGCGTACTTCACCACCGCCGCGGTTTCCTCGGGGGCGGGCTTCCTGGTCTTGCGGTCCTTGACCAGCTCGAGGGCCAGCATGGGCCCCAGGCCCCGGACGTCGCCGATGACCTCGTACTTCCGCTTGAGGGCGTCGAAGGCCTTCCTGACCTTTCTGCCCAGCTTCTCGCTCCTGGCGAGCATGTTCTGCTCCTCGTAGACGTCGAGCACCGCATTGGCCGCCGCGCAGGCCAGCGGGTTGCCGCCGTAGGTGCCGCCTATGCCGCCGCCGTGGACCGAGTCCATGATCTCGGCCCTGCCCACGAGGGCCGAGATGGGCAGGCCCGCGCCCAGGCTCTTGGCCACCGTGACGAGGTCTGGCTCGACGCCCCAGTGCTCGATGGCGAACATCTGCCTGCCGGTCCTGGCCATGCCCGACTGGATCTCGTCGGCCACGAAGAGGATCCCGTTTTCCTTGCAGATCTGGGCGACCCGCGGGAAGTACTCCGGCGGAGGCGTGATGAAGCCGCCCTCGCCCTGTACCGGCTCGGCGACGATGGCCGCGATGGAGTCGGGGGTGACCCTGCCGAAGAACTCGTCCTTGATGTACTCGGCGCAGGCGATGCCGCACTTCGGGTACTTGAGCCCCAGGGCGCACCGGTAGCAGTAGGCGTTCGGGATGCGGTAGACCTCGGGGGCGAACGGGCCGAAGCCCCACTTGTAGGGCTTCACCTTGGCGGTCATGGTCATGGTGAGCAGCGTCCTGCCGTGGAACGCGTGGTCGAGAACCACGATGGCCTGCCGCCTGGTGTAGTACCGGGCGACCTTCACCGCGTTCTCCACGGCCTCGGCGCCGGAGTTGGTGAGGAAGACCCGCTTGGGGGCAGGGACGGGGACGATCCTGCAGAGCTTCTCGCCCAGGGTCACCGCCGACTCGTAGGGCATGACCATGAAGCAGGTGTGGGTGAACTTCTCGGCCTGCTTCTTGATGGCGGCCACGACCTTGGGGTTGGAGTAGCCCACGTTCATGACGGCGATGCCGCCGCCGAAATCGATGTACTCGGTGCCTTCCACGTCGGTGATCACGGCGCCTTTGGCCGACGCGACGTATGCGGGCTTGCCGCTGGCGAAGCCCTTGGCCATGACCGTGTTTCTCAGATCCGCTATCGTTTTGTTGCTCATGGTTCCTTCCTCCTCTGCGCTTCGCGGCCTGCCCGGATCACAGGGCAGCCTTGTAGATGTCTTTGGCGTCCTGCAGGTACAGGGTGCGCGGGTTGTTCCCCAGCAGGCGGGTGACCTTCATCACGCCCTGGGCAAGCATGTCTATGTCTTTCTCCTTTACGCCGAAGTCCTTCAGGTGCCGGGGCACCTTGAGGTCATTGGCAAGACGATCGATGGCGTTGACCACTTCGTCAACGATTTCAAGCTTGGTGAGCCCCTCGGCGGGGATGTCGAACGGCCAGGCAAGCTGCGCGAACTTGTCGAGGTTGCCCAGCACGTTGAACCTGATGACGTGCGGGAGCATGAGGGTGTTGGCGATGCCGTGGGGGATGTGAAACTCGGCGCCTATGGGATAGGCGAACGCGTGGACGGCCGTGACCCCCGCATTGGCGAAGGCGATGCCGGCGAGGAGCGCTCCCTCCATCATGGCGGTCCGCGCCTCCATGTTGTCGCCCTTGGCGAAGGCGGTGCGGATGTTGCCGTACAGGAGCTCGAGGGCCTTCTCGCAGTACATGTCCGTGATGACGGTGGCGTTGATGGAGGTGTAGGCCTCGATGGCGTGGATGAGCGCGTCCATGCCCGTGGCGGCGGTCACATGGGGCGGCAGGCCCACGGTGAGCTCCGGATCGAGAATGCCCAGGGCAGGGTAGAGGTAGGGCGACACGATGCCCTTCTTGAGCTTGTCCCCTTCGTCGGAGAGGATGGCGATGGGCGTCACCTCGCTGCCCGTGCCCGCGGTGGTGGGGATGAGGATGGTGGGAAGGCCGGGCCTGGGAACGAGGCCGATGCCCACGTACTGCAGGACCGGGGGCTTGTTGGTGAGCATCACCGCCGTGACCTTGGTGATGTCCATGGGGCTGCCGCCGCCGATGCCGATGAGCATCTGGGCCTTGAACTCGCGTGCGGCCGCCAGGCACTCTTCGACGATCTCATAGCGCGGGTCGGGCTCGACCGCGTCGAAGACCCCGTACCTGATGCCCGAGCCCTTGAGCGACGCTTCGATGGTCTTCAGCAGGCCCGCGGAAACGACGCCCTTGTCCGTGACGATGAGAACCCTTCTTATCCCCCGGGCCTTGACCTCTGCACCGAGGGTCTGAGAGGCGCCGGGACCCATGACGATCCGTGAGGTGGTGCTGAATGTCCTTACCATGTGCAATGCCTCCTTCTTTTTGCGTGAAGCCTTTGCTTACAGATCCCTGTTGTAGATGCGCCTGAACTCCGCCCTGAGCTCGTCCCGGAAGTCGGGGTGGGCGATGGCGATGAGCGCCTGGGCGCGCTGCGGCATGGATTTGCCGCGCAGGTCCGCGATCCCGTACTCGGTGACGATGTAGTGGATGTCCGTCCTCGTGGTGGTGACGATGGAGCCTTCGTCGAGGTGGGGGACGATCCGGGAGATCCTGCCGCCCGCCGCGGTGGAGTGGAAGGCCAGGATGGAGCGGCCCCCCCTGGACCAGGACGCGCCGCGGATGAAGTCCGCCTGCCCGCCCGAGCCGCTGAACTGCTTGTAGCCGATGGACTCGGAGGCGGCCTGCCCGGCGAAGTCCACCTGGAGGGAGGAGTTCACCGAGACCATGTTGTCGTTCTGGGCGATGATCGCGGGGTTGTTGGTGTAGTCCACGGTGAACATCTGCACCATGGGGTTGTTGTGCACGAACTTGTAGAGCTTCTCGGTGCCCATGAAGAAGGTGGCCACCATCTTGCCCGGGTGGAAGTTCTTCTTGGCGCAGGTGATCACCCCCGCTTCCACGAGGTCCACCACGCCGTCGGAAAACATCTCGGTGTGGATGCCCAGGTCCTTCTTGTGCTTGAGGAACCCCAGGATGGAGTCGGGCATGGCGCCGATTCCCAGCTGCAGGCAGTCGCCGTCCCTGATGAGCTCCGCGCAGTGGGAGCCGATCTTTTCGTCGAGTTCGCCGATGGCGGGCGGCTTCATGATGATGGGCCCGGAGTTGCACTCCACGATGTGGTCGATCCGGGATACGTGGATGAAGGAGTCCCCCAGGGTGCGCGGCATGTTCGGCGTGACCTCCGCGATGACGACCCTGGCGCTCTCGGCGGCGGGCTTCGTGTAGTCCACCGAAACCCCGAAGGAGCAGTACCCGTGCTCGTCGGGGGGCGACACCATGCAGAGCACCACGTCCACGGGCAGGATCTTCTCGGTGAACAGGCGCGGGATCTGGCTGAAGTGGGAGGGGGTGTAGACGGCCCTGCCGTCGTGGATGGCCTTTCTCGTGGTGCCGCCCGCGAAGAGGGAGTTGTGGACGAAGCTGCTGCAGTTTTCCGGGAGGCAGTACTCGGACTGGCCCATGGACACCATGTGCACGATCTCCACGTTTTCATAGGCGTCCCGGTTGTCGACCATGGCCTTGAGGAGCAGCTCGGGAGAGCCGGTCGCATGCCCCACCACGACGCGGTTGCCCGACCTGATGTGCTTTACCGCCTCTTCCGCAGTCGTCGAACGTTTCTTGTAGAGATCCTGCCATTTCACGGGTCACCTCTCCTCATTCAAACGTTTTCTCATGTCTTCCTTGAACCGCTGCATGTCCTCGAGGCTGGAGATGAACCGAAGGGGCTTTCCGGGCAGCGCCCCGGGATCGACGCAGGCGGTTCTGCACCCGGTAACCACCGCGATGAGCTCAGATTCTTCGTCATCAGCCCCCGTCACCTCGAACCCTTCCCCAAGCTCCTCGATGATGTCCTTCATTGCGGCGGTGCGGTCGTAGCCCGGCCGGCATCCGCCGCAGTACTTCAAGCCGACCTTCACGTGAGGTTGTCGCTCTTGTCGATGCCGCAGAGCTCTTTTGCCACCTTCTGCTTCTGCTTCATGTTCACGAGCCGGGCGATCATGATGCGCTGCGCCTGGGGGGAACCCGCTCCGTGCATGGACTCCGTGAGGTAGCCCACCGCAGCCGTCCCCATGGTGATGTTCTCGATGAGCCTCAGGATCCTCATCCGGTGCTCCGTGGGGATGTCCGCCTTGGTCTTGAAGTACTTGTCCACGTACGCCCCCACCTCGGGCGACTTCAGGTCGGCCTCCGACGGGCAGGTCACCACGAGGCCCCCCGCGATGTCCTGGGCGAGGCGGGCGATCTCGTAGGGGAACCGCGTGATGTTCTGCTTGTGCACGTTCGCCAGCAAAAGATCGTTCTGGTAGGTCCCGCAGGGCTCCCGGTGCCCCTCCGCCGCGCACGCGATGCAGCCGCAGAAGAGCGTCTCGTTCAGGTGGTTCATCTCGATGATCTTGTCTTTCACGTGGGAGGCCTTCTCGGCCCCGTTGTACTCAGCCACCGTCTGGGTCGCCCCGATGAGCACGTCGCCCACGCCCACCTTGCACGCGTAGCTCTGCCGGTGGTACGCCGCGAAGTTCTCCACCAGCATGGTGGTGAAATCGTACTCCCTGAACATGAACACCCGCTCCCAGGGCACGAACACCTTGTCGAACACCACGAGCGCCTCGTGGCCCCCGTAGAACATGTTGCCCCGGTCGAAGCTCATGCCCTCGAGCTTGCGCGTGTCGCAGGACTGGCGGCCCATGATGTAGGTGATGCCCTCCGCGTCGGCCGGCAGCGCAAAGGAGACCGCGTAGTCCCTGTCCTCCTCGCGCATGGTGATGGTGGGCATGATGATGATCTCGTGGGAGTTCACCGCGCCGGTCTGGTGGGCCTTCGCCCCGGAGACCACGATCCCGTCGGGCCTCTCCTCCACGACGTGCATGAAGAGGTCCGGGTCGAACTGCTTTTTCGGCCCCAGCCCCCGGTCGCCCTTGGGGTCGGTCATGGCCCCGTCGCACACCAGGTCGTTGTCCTGGACGAACTCGAGGTACTTGAGGAACCGCTTGTAATACTCCGTGCCGTGCTTCTCGTCGATGGCGTAGGTGGTGATCGACAGGGCGTTCATGGCGTCCATGCCCACGCACCGCTGAAAGCAGCACGCGGTGAGCGAGCCCATGAGGCGGCCCATCTTGCTCTTTTTCACCAGGTCGTCCGTGCTCTGGTGGATGTGGGTGAACCGGTTGATCTTCCTGCCCGTGAGGTGCGACGTGGTGGTCAGGATATCCTCGTACTCGGGTTTGTGGGCAAACTCGTAGGTGGCTGCCACCGCGTTCATCGAGGGGCGGATGATCGGGTCATCCACCACATTGGCCACCCGCCTGCCAAACTGGTAGACCTTCAGGTTCAGCTTGCGCAGGCTGTCCTCGTACTGCTTCGCGTTCATCAATTTGCTCATAGAGCTCCTCCGTGTCGGTGTTCCTCGTGGTTTACCGGGAAAAGAATGGGGATCTGTGAAGCTTTCACACTTCCTCCCTGTGATGGCTGCCCTGTCATTACAAGAGTGATGCCAGCACGGCCCCTGTCAGGCAGGGACACACATTGATCTCGTGATATCAATTTATTGCAAGCCAGATCCCAGCGGATGGCAGGAGGAGGAGCGGGGCACGCCGACAAGCGAACGATGCAGTATTGCATCACCAGGGATCATATAATTCCCCACCTCATCAATTTTAAGCACTTTTTCTCCTTTCGTCGCGAGAATGCACTTCTGCATCAGGGCCGGGAGAGCTGTGCCGAAATCTTTCAACAATACAATTTAACTTGTTCTTTCAGGGCTCCGCGGCAGATCCGTTTAGCGATGCGAATCTGCATCGGTCCCTTCATGAGATCTTTTTCAGCTTGCGGGTGAGCGTTGTGGCGTCCACCCCGAGATGCGGGGCCGCCTTTCGGGCGCTGCCGTACTTTTCCACGGCCTTCCTGATGATGGAGAGCTCGACGACCTCCAGGTGGCTTTTGAGCGACACGCCCTCATCCAGGATCTGTCCGCCCGACTTTTCGAATATTTCCCTGGGCAGGTTGTTGGGGACGATGTAATCCCGGTTGGTGATGACCACGAGGCGCTCGATGACGTTTGCCACCTCGCGGACGTTCCCCGGCCAGGGATAAGACAGGAGCAGGCCCATGGCCTCGCGGGAAAGGGTCTTTTTCTTGCCGTGCCTCCTGTTGTACCGGCCGAGGAAGAAGTGGATGAGGTAGGGGATGTCGTCGCGCCGCTCCCGCAAGGGGGGGATGTAGATGGGGATGACGTTGAGGCGGTAGTAGAGGTCGGGGCGGAAGGCCTTCTTCTCGATGAGGTCCTTGAGGTCCTGGTTCGAGGCGCAGATGATGCGCACGTCGACCTTCACGGGCTTCGTGCTGCCCACCCTCGTGATCTCGAAGTTCTGCAGGACTCTCAGGAGCTTCGACTGGAGCACCAGCGGCATGGTCTCGATCTCGTCCAGGAAGAGCGTTCCCCCGTTGGCGACCTCGAAGAGTCCGGTCTTGCCCTCTCGCCGGGCCCCGGTGAAGGCCCCCCGCTCGTAGCCGAAGAGCTCGCTTTCGAGCAGGTTCTCCGGGATGGCGCCGCAGTTGATCTTCACGAGGATGCCGTTTTCCGAGCGTTGAGACTGCTGGTGGATCTCCTCGGCGACCCGGTCCTTGCCCACGCCGGTCTCGCCGTAAATGAGGACCGTGGCGTTGGTCCTGCTCACGCGGCCGATGAGCTCCTGGACGTGAAGCATGGGCTCGGAGACCATGATGATGTCGTTGTCCTCGATGGAGGAGTGCTGCATGGACTTGAGCATGTCCCGGTACGCCATGGACATGCCCTTCACCTCCTCGAGCTGCTGCTGGAGCTCCACGAGCTCGGTCATGTCGCGCACGTTGGTCACCACCATCTTGACGTCCCCGTTCTCGTCGAAGATGGGGTTGCCGGTCACCAGGATGTTCTTGCCCGACTTGAGGGTCTGGGGGATGGTGACGGCCTTCTTTTCCTTGAGCACCTTGAGGCTCACGCTCTCGTCGAAATAGCCTTCCCTGACGAGATCCTCCATGTTCCTGCCCACGAGCTCGGAGGCCTTGAGCCCGGTGATCTTCTCGTAGGCGGAGTTCACGAGGATGGTGTTCGCATGGTCGTCTGTGGCGTAGATCCCGTCGTAGGAAGACTCGACGATGGCCTTGATCTTTTCCTCGGACTCCCTGGTCTTGAAGAGGTCGTTTGCGAGCCTTTCATAATCTTCCAGGAACTTGAAGACCGTCACGACCCCGGCGGTTCTGCCCTCGTGGAAAACGGGATAATAGTGGCTCACGAGCGAGAGCCCCCCATACTCCACGGGGACGTTGAGCTTGGGCTCGCCCGTTTTGATCACCGCCTGGAAATCGGGCCAGGCGCCGGGCTTCACGTCCTGTATTTTCACAAACCGGCCGGGGGGGTTCGGGTGAAGTTTCAGGGCGTCCCGGGCGAACTTGTTGAGGTAGAGGATGCGGCCGCCCGTATCGACCGCGAACATGCCCATCTGCACGGACTCGAGCATGCTCCGGAACAACTCCGCTTCGTTCATGTGGGCTGTTTTTTCGGCCATGGCGCTGCTTCACTGTGTATACACTCCGCCGCCCGCTCTGTAAATCCCCGGCTTCAGTCTTCGGTCACCCCTGCTCCCCGGGCCCGGGCTTGTCGCCTTTACAGCTCATAACTCGCAGTTTTTCATATAAAAAGTCGGCCCGGGCCCGTCGCGGAAAACCTCCTCCCCGTGTGGAAGATAGGGGATAGTTTGATTGAATATTGCTATTTACTCCCGGGATGATTCCCTATAGTATCGCTTCACTCAACAGGACATTTGACGGGAGAACGGCATGTCGGACACAGACAACGACGAAAAACAGCAGTCCATGGAGGAGCTCCTGAACGAGTACGGCCCCGAGACCAGAAGCTCGGTCAGGGTGGGGGAGAAGATCCACGGCCGGATCATCTCCATCGGGAAGGAAACCGTCTTCGTGGACACCGGCAGCAAGATGGACGGCGTGGTGGAGATTGCCGACCTCGTGGAAGAAGGGGCAGAGCTCCCCTACAAGGTGGGAGACGCCATCGACCTCTACGTCGTGGCCATCAGGCACGGCGAGATACGGCTCTCGAGGGCCCTGACCGGGCTGGGCGGGGCGGAGATGCTCGAGGAGGCCTACCAGGGGAAGCTCCCCATAGAAGGCAGGGTCATGGACACCTGCAAGGGCGGTTTCACCGTGGAGGTCGTCAAGAGAAGGGCGTTCTGCCCGGTGAGCCAGATCGACACCATCTACGTGGAGAACCCGCCGGAATACGTGGGCAAGACCTTCAGGTTCCTCATCACCGAATTCTCCGAGGGGGGAAAGAACATCGTCCTGTCGAGGAGGACCCTGCTGGAAAAGGAGCAGGACGAGATCCGGCAGGCCTTCCTCGCCACCTTGAGCCCGGGCGCCGTGTGCACGGGCAGGGTGAGCAGGATCATGCCCTACGGGGCCTTCGTCGAGATCAACCCCGGCACCGAGGGCATGGTGCACATCTCCGAGATGAGCTGGTCCCGGCTCGGCACGCCCGAGGAGATCCTCCACGTGGGCGACGAGATCACGGTGAAGGTCATCGGCATGGAGAGCGCCGGGGGCGAGGGCAGAAAGATCTCCCTGTCTATGAAGCAGGTGGGGGAGGACCCCTGGAACACGGTCCGGGAACGCTATGCCGCCGGCGACAAGATCGCGGGCAGGGCCGTGCGGTGCATGGACTACGGGGTGTTCGTGGAGATCGAGCCGGGGATCGAAGGCCTCGTGCACGTCTCCGAGATGAGCTACAAGAAGCGGGTGGCAAAGGCCTCGGACCTGGTTTCCCCCGGGGACGCCCTGGAGGTCATGGTCAAGGACATCGACCCCGAAAACCGGAGGATCTCCCTGAGCATGAAAGATGCCGAGGGCGACCCCTGGATCGGCATATCGGACAGGTTCAAGCCCGGGCAGAGGCTCGAGGGCATCCTCGAGAAAAAGGAGAAGTTCGGATACTTCATCACCCTCGAGCCGGGCATCACGGGCCTGCTGCCCAAGTCGAAGATCTCCCGGGCGAACGACCCCGCCGCGCTCGAAAAGAAGCAGCCCGGCGAAGGGATCGTCGTGGCCATCGAGTCCATCGACAGGGGGCAGCGCCGGATAAGCCTCGCCCCGGGCGACGCCGCCGACGAGGAGGAGTGGAAGACCTTCTCGGGGGAACAGAAGGGCACGGTGAGCTCGCTGGGCGAAAAGCTCCAGCAGGCGATGAAGAAAAAGAAGTAGGGCTGAAAAGACCCCGGCCTGTCAACAGATGACCCCCACCGCTGAAACCTGAACTGTTTTCTTCACGGAGCCTGCCCCCTCGGGTCAGGGCGTCCCCCCTGGCGTGCTTTCATGCGTTTCCGTGCTGCCCCCGCACTCCCCCTGCGCGACCAGAACGCGAGGTGACAAGGGAAAAAAGGTGGTCTATAAAAGGAGACGCTTGAAGCTTGTTGTGAGAGAACGGCCTTTCAAGGCATGTACACTCCGTGCTCCATTCCCATATCGGCACTGCCTTGTCAGATCACGCCTCAGGGGCTTCCCGTGCCCTCCTCCGCGCACCACCGGCGGTTGTCTCGCAATCGGGCGGCATCCATGGCGATCGATGTCTGATGGAATGAGAGGAACCCCTCAGCCAGACGCGCTTCCGTGCACTGGGCAGGCTTGACTCAAGCCTGCCTTTTTTTCGCCGCGAAGAGGCCTGCCCCGACCGTTCATATAATTCTTTCGAGTCGATTCTCCGGAGAGCCACCCCGGGCCTGCCGCGGCGCACCACGCTCTCGATGATGCGTCCACCCTGGGGGTTCGCCACCCCGGACCTGCCGGGCGCACCCGCCCCCGGGAAGCCCCGTGAACGGGTTTTTGCTTTACCATAATATTGACTTATTTGAGAGAATAGGATTTTATACTCCGGAGTGCGCCTGCGCGACGGGATCGATCAACGGGGTTAAGCCCACCGGGACTTTCCTCACCGTGGACCAGGTATGGCTCGATCATGTGCTCCGGCTGAATGCGGCAGGCGCTTCTTCTCGCGGGAAGAGCCCGGGCTGCATGCTGGAGCGTGTTCTGATGGAGGTGTGTGTATGGGCGACAAAAAGAACCTGCTGAAAAAGGCGGCCCTGGGGGCGGTCATTCTCGTCCTGCTCGTCGCGCTGGGCTACCGGCTCTTTCGCGGCGGAGAAAAGCAGGCCCTCCCCGCAGGCATCGCCATGGGCAACGGCAGGATCGAAGCAACCGAGGTGGACATCGCCACGTGCATCCCCGGGCGCCTCTACGACGTGCTGGTGAAAGAGGGCGACCCGGTGAAGGAAAACCAGATCCTGGCCACCATGGACGTCAGCACGCTCCAGGCCATGCTCAGGCAGGCCGAGGCGGAGGTGAGGAGGGCGCAGGAGGCCAGCAGGGTCGCCCAGGCGAAAGTCCAGGAAAGCAGGAACCGGGTGGCCCTCGCGACGAAGGAGCTCGAGAGGTCGAGAAATCTTTTCACGAAGGGCATTGCCACCCAGCAGCAGCTCGACCGCGACCAGACCTACAAAAACGCGTACAGCGCGGAGCTCGAGGGGATGGTCTCGAAGGTGTCCGAAGCCCGGGCGGCGATAGCGGCGGCCATCGCCCAGACGGAGCGCCTGAAAACCGAGATCGACGACTGCACCCTGAGGACCTACTGCAACGGGCGCGTGCAGACCCGCCTGGCCGAACCGGGGGAGGTGCTGCCCGCCGGGGGAAAGGTGCTGACCGTCATCGCCTTGGACGACCTGTACATGAACGTCTACCTTCCGGAAAAAACCGCGGGCAGAGTGGCCATCGGGGGGGAAGCCCGGGTGGTCGCGGACGCACTCCCCGAGGTGGCGTTCCCCGCACGGGTGACCTTCGTGGCGGAAAAGGCCCAGTTCACCCCAAAGGAAGTGGAGTCGACGGAGGAGCGGCAGAAGCTCGTCTTCAGGGTAAAGGTGCTCATCCAGGGGAAAGGGGATCCGCGCCTGAAACCGGGCATGCCGGCGGTTGCTTACCTGCGCCTCGACAAGAACGCCTCGTGGCCTGAAACACCGAACTCCCGATGAGCGGCAGCGGCGGCCCTGCACCTCACATCGCCGTCATCGAGGGGCTCTCCCACCGCTACGGCAGGAAGCGGGCCCTCTCGGAGATCGACCTCCTGATCCCTTCGGGGTCCCAGGTGGGGTTCATCGGCCCCGACGGCGTGGGCAAGTCGACCCTCCTGAGCATCATCGCCGGCCAGAAAAAGATGCAGGCCGGCAATGTCCGGGTCTTGTCGGGGGACATGCGCTCCCGGGCCCACCGCCAGAACGTCTGCTCCCGCATCGCCTACATCCCCCAGGGGCTCGGGGGAAACCTGTATGCGACGCTCTCCGTCCAGGAGAACGTCGATTTCTTCGGCCGCCTCTTCGGCTTCACCAGGGAAGAGCGGGAAGAGCGGATCCGGAGGCTTCTCACCGCCACCCGCCTCGCGCCCTTCCGTGACAGGCCGGCGGGGGCCCTTTCCGGGGGGATGAAGCAGAAGCTCGGGCTCTGCTGCGCCCTGATCCACGACCCGGAGCTGCTCATCATGGACGAGCCCACCACCGGCGTCGACCCCCTGTCGCGGCGGCAGTTCTGGGACCTCGTCCGGGACATGGGCAGCCACCACCACGGCATGAGCATCCTCATCGCCACCGCGTACATGGAGGAGGCGGAGCACCTCGACTGGCTGGTCATGATGGAAGGGGGCAGGATCCTGGCCTCGGGCACGCCTGCCGACCTCAAGGAAAAGACGGGGAAGAAAACCATCGAGGATGCCTACATCGCGCTCCTGCCCGACGAGATGCGCACGGGCCACCGGTCCTTTTCCGCCCCGCCCGCGGCATCCTCCCACGACGGGACCGCCATCGAGGCGAAGGGCCTCACCAAGCGCTTCGGCGACTTCACCGCCGTGGACGACGTCTCCTTCACCATCCCCCGGGGGGAGATCTTCGGCTTCGTCGGCTCGAACGGGTGCGGGAAGACCACGACCATGAAGATGCTCACCGGGCTCCTCCCGCCCACGGGCGGAGAGGCGTTCATCTTCGGGAGGTCCGTGGAGGCGGGAAGCATCGGGCTGCGCAAGAGGATCGGCTACATGTCCCAGCTCTTCTCCCTCTACGGGGAGCTCACCGTGCGGCAGAACCTCGAGATGCACGCCCACCTCTTCGACCTCGACGGGGAGAAAATACCGGGCAAGGTGGAGGAAACGGCACGCCTCTTCGGGCTGACGGACGCGATGAACGACCAGACCGAGCGCCTCCCCCTGGGCATCCGGCAGCGGCTCTCCCTTGCCGTGGCCACCATCCACGAGCCCGAGATCCTCATCCTCGACGAGCCCACCTCGGGCGTGGACCCCGTCGCCCGGGACCAGTTCTGGGAGAGGCTCATCGAGCTTTCCCGGGAGCGCGGCGTCACCATCTTCGTCACCACCCACTACATGAACGAAGCGGGGCGCTGCGACCGGGTGGCGCTCATGAGCATGGGGCGCGTGCTCGCCTGCGACTCGCCGGAGGCGCTCATCCGGTCCCGGGGGCTCGGCACCCTCGAAGAAACCTTCATCGCCCACATGAAGGAAGACATGGAAGGCAGGGGCCAGGGGGAGGAGAGGGATGAAGAGACGCAGACGGTTCCCCTCATGCTCTCCCCGGAAAAGGTCACGAAGCAGCGCCGCGGCTTCGACGTCCGGCGTCTGGCGGCCCTGGCAAGGAGGGAGAGCACGGAGCTGTTCCGCGACCCCGTCCGCCTGCTCACCTCCTTCGTCATCGCGCCCATCCTCCTCATCGTGTTCGGCTACGGCATCTCCATCGACATCGAGAACATCCGCTTCAGCACCCTCGACTACGACGGGAGCGCGGCGAGCAGGGGCTACATCGAGAACTTCTCCGGCACCCGGTACTTCCGGGAGCAGGCCCCCCTCGATTCGCCCGCGGGCATGGAGGAGGGGTTCCGGAGGGGCACGTACAAGATGGTCCTGGAGATCCCGCCCGGGTTCGAGAGGGATCTCAAGCGCGGGAGAAACCCCGAGGTGGGCCTCATCCTCGACGGGACCATGCCCTTCCGGGCGGAGACCTCGAAGCTCTACGCGGAGTCCGTGCACCTGTCCTACCTCGCCTCCCTGAGCGCGGCAGAGCCCGGGGCGGCATCCGGGGGCACCGTCGAGGTGGAGCCCCGCTACTGGTACAACCAGGTGGTCAAGAGCCGCCTGGCCATCGTGCCCGGCCTGCTGGCGGCCATCCTGATGCTCGTGCCCTCCATGCTCACGGGCATGGGCGTGGTGAGGGAAAAGGAGCTCGGCTCCATCGCCAACTTCTACTCGAGCCCCATGACGCGCCTGGAGTTTCTCTGGGGCAAGCAGATCCCCTACATCGTCATCAGCTTCATCAGCCTGTTCATCCTGCTGGGTGCGGTCCTGTTCCTCTTCAGGATACCCTTCAAGGGAAGCGCCGGCGTGTTCTTCGCCGGCGCCATCCTGTACATCTTCACGAGCACGGGGGTGGGGCTCCTCGTCTCGACCTTCGTCCGGACCCAGATCGCCGCGCTCGTGGGCGCCTTCGTCATCACGCTCATCCCCTCCTTCGAGTTCTCCGGCCTCATCACGCCGGTGACCTCCCTCGAGGGCGGGGCGCAGGTCATGTCCATCATCTTCCCCGCCCGTTACTTCCTGAACATCAGCGTGGGGACCTTCACCAAGGGGCTCGGCCTGGGGCCGCTCGTGCCCGACTTCCTGTTCCTGCTGCTGTGCGCGGCGGTCATCCAGGTCGCAACCGTGCTGCTCCTCAAGAAGCAGGAGGCCTGATGCCCGGGCACATCCGACACATCTACCGCCTGGGGCTCAAGGAGCTCATCAGCTTCCGCTACGACCCCGTGCTCATCGTCCTGCTGGTCTACTGCTTCACGGTCATGGTCGTGGTCCCCTCGAAGGGCACCGGCCTGCAGATGCGCAACTCCTCGGTGGCCATCGTGGACGAGGATGGCTCCCCCCTGTCTTCACGGATAAGGCAGGCCATCGGGAAACCCTACTTCATCGAGCCGAAGATGATTTCCTACCGGGACATCGACCGCTCCCTGGACCGGGGGATTTACACCTTCGTCGTCCACATCCCCCCGAACCTCCAGGGAGACGTCCTCGCAGGAAAGCAGCCGGTGGTCCGCCTGGACGTGGACGCCACCGCGATCGCCCACGCCAAGCTCGGAACGACCTATCTCATGCACATCATCACCGACGAGGCGTCCACGTACCGGTACCGGGCGGGCAAGCTTCCCGGCCCCCCCGTCACGCTCAACGTCCGCTCCAAGTACAACCCCAACCGCGAAAGCCGCTGGTTCATGAGCCTGGTCTTCCTCATGCAGATGATCACCATGCTCTCCATCCTCCTGCCCGCCGCCGCCCTCATCAAGGAAAAGGAGCGCCAGACCGTGGAGCACCTCCTCGTCATGCCGCTCAACCCCTTCGAGATCTCGCTGGCGAAGGTCTGGTCCAACAGCTTCCTCATCGTCACGGGGGCCATGGCTTCGCTGTTTTTCTGCGTGAAGGGGGTCGTGGGCACGCCCGTCATCGGCTCGGTGCCCCTCTTTTTTATGGGCACCCTCGTGTACCTCTTCGCGGCCACCGAGCTGGGGATCTTCCTGGCGACCATTGCCAGAAACCTCCCCCAGGTCGGGCTCCTGAGCATGCCGGTCATCGTCCCCATCGCCATGCTCGCGGGGGGCACGACGCCCCTGGAGGCCATGCCCCCCTTCCTCCAGGAGGTCATGAAGTTCTCCCCCACGGCGCACTACCTCGAGTTCATGACCGCGGTGCTGCTCCGCGACGCGGGGATCCTCGACGTCTGGGGCCGGCTCGCCGCCATGGGGGCCATCGGCATCGTGCTCTTCACCGCGGCCCTGATGAGGTTCCGGGCGACCTTCCGGTAGCAGGCGGGCCGTCCGG
>ERZ1645192.99-NODE-99-length-55745-cov-17.712713_pt1 | contig 55745 bp, 45 predicted proteins | sample MGYA00575354_ERZ1645192 | MGnify/ENA primary metagenome ERZ1645192 (study PRJEB40844, sample SAMN11349763) | freshwater sediment metagenome | isolation source: river sediment | host: Sediment | place: India: Faizupur Khadar , New Delhi | collected 2017-02-21 ... | reverse complement strand
TGAAGGATCCGAATTCGGTAAATATATCAGGTTCAGGAACATCATTCCGCTCACAAATGCTTTTCACCTGGGCAATGATCTCTTCAGCCATGTATTCATAATCGTAGGTGAAATCGAGGGAATTTTTGATAGGTAGCCCTCCTCCGATGTTCAGGAAAGTGAGTTCGGGGCAAATCTTTTTCAGCTCACAATAGACGCTTACGCTTTTATTCAACTCATTCCAATAATAAGCTTTGTCTTTGATGCCGGTGTTGATGAAAAAATGGAGCATTTTCAGTTCAAACTTCGGGTTGTTCTGAATTTTTTCCTGAAAATAAGGGATGATGTCGTTGTACCGGATTCCCAGGCGGGAGGTATAAAAGTCGAATTTTGGCTCTTCTTCCGACGCAATCCGGATGCCCAGTTTCATTTTTCCCCGGATTCCGGCTTCATATTTTTCCAGTTCAAACAGATTGTCAAGGACGGGGATCATGTTGGTAAATCCGTTATTGAAAAGATTGACAATGTTCTCAATGTACTGGGGACGTTTAAAACCATTGCAGATGACGTAACGGTCTTTCGCGAACAATCCACGTTCGGCAAGGTCTTCAATGATGGAAATATCAAAAGCGGAGGAGGTCTCCAGATGGATATCGTTTTTAAGTGCTTCTTCCAGAATAAAGCTGAAATGAGAACTCTTGGTGCAATAGCAGTAGTGATAATCCCCCTGGTAATCAACTTTTGCCATGGCGACATTGAACAACCTTTTCGCCCGCTGAATCTGGGAACTGACCTTTGGCAGGTAAGAGATTTTCAGTGGTGTACCATACTGTTTGATGATATCCATCAGGGGAACCTGGTAAAAGTAGAGCTCATTGTCAATCACCTCAAACTCATCCTGTGGAAAGTCGAAGGTTTGTTCGATGAGGTCAATGTACTTGTTTTTCATACAATCAGAATTGAATGTAACTGATTTACTATATCGTTTTTTCCACCAAGTAAATAACCTGGATCAAAATTTGTTGACAAAATTAACTCAATCCGATAGATTATGATATAGTTCACTGAAATTTTTTCACTGGAGCAAGCAGCCATTTCAATTGTTTATAAATTTGCCCTTTGAATCATGAAAAACATCACATCCCGATGAAAACCGATTGTGCATGAAGCCCGACCAGAAACGGATGCAAGAGGAATTGACCGGGTTGTTGAACCGCGAGATGTCACGCCGGAATACCGATCTGATCGCCGATCTGATTAGGTCACAGGAAAGGCTCTTTGACCTCCTATTTGAGTTGTTTCTGTTGAACCTGGAACCGGTCAGCCGGCGGGCTGCGTGGGTTGTGGATGTGGTCACCGAACAAAAACCGGAATGGTTGGAAGGGAGAATCGACCCGCTTGTTAAAGCGCTGGAGTGCTTTCAACATGATGGTCTGAAACGCCACACACTGCATATTCTGGCAAGATCACCCCTCCCCTCCCCTGATCTTTCTGGTCGTCTTGTAAGCCTTTGTTTTGATTGGTTGTTGGCGAAAGAAGAAGCTGTTTCAACTAAAGTTTACAGCATGGAGATAATTGCCCGTTATGTTGAACAGGAACCTGATCTAAGGCAGGAGCTGATCGATTCCATCCAATGGAGAATGGAGGAAGAACGGGCCGGCTTCAGATCGTATGCGAAAAAATTGCTGACACGGCTTTCCCGCGATCATACTGCCAGCTCCAAAAGCGAATTTAATGGAAAGCCTTAACAATTATATTGGATATTAAAGAGTAATTACCTAATTTTGCACCCTCAAAAAAAATCAGGTATAAAAAATACTTTCCATTAAAACTCTAAACTCATGCAGAGCAAAGGCGTTATTAAATTTTTCGCGATTACCTTCGTTTTGGTTTGTTTGTTCCAGCTGTCCTTCACTTTCATCAGTTATCGCTACTCCGCCAAAGCACAGGATTATGCCAACTCGCCGGCCGTTAAAGCGATGGCAACCAGTATGGCAAAAGGCGACCCGTTGAAAGTGGAATATTTCTATGATTCCATCTCCAAAGCAAAACTGGAGCATTTCAATGATTCGATGGCCAACGTGAACGTGTACAACATCCTGGTCAAAAAATACACGCTTAAGGATGTAAAAGAGCGGGAAATTAACCTCGGGCTCGACCTCAAGGGAGGGATGAATGTCACCATGGCAGTGTCAGTGCCAGACGTTGTGCGCGCGCTGTCGGGCAACAACCCTGACCCGACCTTCAACAAAGCCTTGCTCATTGCCACAGAAAAGGAGAAAAACAGCACCCGCGATTTTGTGGATCTCTTCGCTGAATCATTTAAAGAAGTAGATCCTAACGCCAAGTTGGCCGCTATTTTCAACACGGTTGAACTGAAAGACAAGATTAACTATTCCTCCACCAATGAGGATGTGATCAAAGTAATCCGCGAAGAGAGTAACGGAGCTATTGACAGAACCTATAACATCCTTACGACCCGTATCGACCGCTTCGGTGTCGTTCAACCCAATATTCAAAAGCTGCAAACAGCCGGCCGTATCCTGATCGAACTCCCGGGCATCAAAGATCCCGAAAGGGTCAGGAAACTCCTGCAAGGAACCGCACAACTTGAATTTTGGGAAACCTATCAGTTCCCCGAACTACAACCCTTCTTCGCCGAAGCCAACAAAAAACTGGTAAGTATCCTGAGTGCCAATGCCGACAGTCTCAAAGCCGACAGCACCCTGAAAGCCGATTCTGCCGTCGTAGCCAATACTCTGGCCTCCAAACAAACCCTTGCTGAGAAGAAAGAGCCGGCAAAAAAGGAAGCACCTTCCAAAGCAGCTGCCGACACCACCAAAAAAGATACCTCCGGTAACGCTTTGTTGAAAAAACTGGGTACCGATACCACCAAAACCAAAGTGGGTAAACAAAAGAGCGAATCTTTTGAAGAGTATGCCAAGGTCAATCCCCTCTTTGCCTACCTGAACCCGGCGATTTATCAGGACAAAAACGGGCAATACGTGGCAGGTCAGACCGCCATGGTCGGCCGCTCCTTTATCAAAGATACCGCCCAGGTCAACCGGATGCTGCGGATGACCAAAAACATGTTCCCACGCGACATGAAACTGGCTTGGACCGTTAAACCCCGCACTGAATCACCCAATGTACTGGAACTCGTAGCGCTGAAAGTTACATCCCGTGACGGCAGTCCTGCCCTGGGTGGAGACGTGATCACCAACGCCCGTCAGGATTACGACCAAAACGGAAGGGTTGAAGTGTCGATGTCGATGAACTCAGAAGGCGCACGTATCTGGAAACGCCTCACCGGTGAAAACATCGGCAAACAAATTGCCATCCTCCTGGATGGTTACGTGTACAGTTATCCCAACGTCAACAACGAAATCCCCAACGGGATGTCTTCCATCACGGGCGGCAACATGACGGTTGAGGAGGCACAGGACCTTGCCAACATTCTGAAAGCAGGTAAATTACCTGCTCCGGCCAGGATCGTGGCCGAAGAGATTGTAGGCCCATCCCTGGGTCAGGAATCCATCAATGCCGGTCTGATCTCCTTCGTCATTGCCTTCCTGGGAGTTCTCCTTTATATGTCACTCTACTACAACGGAGCTGGTCATGTGGCCGATATCGCGCTTTTCGCCAACGTCTTCTTTCTCTTCGGCGTTCTGGCTTCAATCGGCGCCGTCCTCACCCTTCCCGGTATTGCCGGTATTGTTCTAACCCTCGCTATGGCCGTTGACTCCAACGTGATCATCTACGAGCGAATGCGAGAGGAGATCCGTGCCGGAAAAGGAATCCGGCTGGTTGTTAAAGATGGTTTCCACCATGCCCTCTCTGCCATCATCGACGGACACGTCACCACGATCCTTACCGGTATCGTTCTCTATATCTTCGGTACAGGACCCATCCAGGGTTTTGCCACCACCCTGGTACTTGGTCTGCTGCTCTCGCTCTTTTCCTCGATCTTTATTGCACGTCTCGTTTTTGAATGGATGCTTAACCGCAACATGAAGATTACTACCGGTAATAAGTACACCTTTGACCTGCTGCACAATATCTCCATCGACTTCATGGGGCTCAGGAAAAAAATGTACATCCTTTCCATCGCCATTATTATTCCGGGGATCATCAGCCTCTTCATCCGCGGCCTCGAACCGGGTCTGGATTTCACCGGAGGACGCAGCTATATCGTCCGTTTCGATCAGAACGTATCCACCAATGATGTCCGTGAATCCCTCAACAAGACTTTGGGCGAATATCCCGAAGTCAAGACTTTTGGCCCAAGCAACCAGGTGAAAATCACAACCAAAGTGATGATCAACGACCGGGATCAGAAATCGGATTCCATAGTCAACATGAAATTGTTCGACGGGGTCAAACAATTCTATAAAACCCCCATCTCTTACAACGATTTCAAATCGGCCGATGCTAAAAAAATCATTGGTCAGCTAAGCTCACAACGGGTTGATCCCACCATCTCCTATACCTTAATATGGCGTGCTTTCATGGCAGTACTCTTCTCTCTGCTTATCATCTTCATTTACATTGCCATCCGGTTCAAAAACTGGCAGTTCGGTCTGGGAGGGGTTATCTCATTGGCACACGATACGCTGGTCATTCTCACCGTGTTTACCTTGTTCCACGGCATCCTTCCATTCGGTATGGAGATTGACCAGACATTTATTGCAGCGCTGCTGACAATCATCGGGTACTCCATTATGGATACGGTTATCATCTTCGACAGAATCCGTGAATACCGGGCACTCTACCCCAAACGGGAACTCGGCAGCAACATCAACGCAGCCATCAACAGCACCCTGGGCCGTACCATCAATACCTCCGGTGTTACCCTGGTAACCCTGATCGTGATCTTTATCTTCGGAGGAGAGGTTTTGAGAGGTTTCACCTTCGCATTGATCATCGGAGTTGTATCAGGTACGTACTCTTCTGTATTTGTCGCTACCCCGATCGCTTATGACATTCTCCAGTGGCAAAGCCGCCGTAGGGAGAATAAAGAACTGGCGCTGAAAAAGAAAGTTAAATAAAAATCTTAACCTTTAAAAAGCCCTTCCTGGCAAATCAGGAGGGGCTTTTTTTATACCCGGTGAAGACTTTTGACTATCTTTGTACGTTTTAACAGCAAACCATTAGGTATGATCATGCGTTTTCCTGCCATCCTTCCTTTACTCCTGATCTTTCTGCTGGCTCCGGGCCTTGTCACTGCACAGAATAAATTCTCCAAGGCAGCCGATGAAGCTTTTTCAGATCAGATGTACCTGCTGGCGTTGCAGAAATACCAGAAAGCCTACTCAAAGGTCAAAAAAAACAGGGGCGAAAGGGATCGGATTTCCTTCCGGATGGCCGAATGTTACCGGATGATGAACAACACAAAAAAAGCTGAAGCCGCATACAAACGCCTGGCCAACAATGCCAAATACACGAAAGATGATCCAAAGGTGATCCTTCTTTTTGCCGATATGCTCAAGGTCAACGGCAACTACGATGAGGCTGTAAAACAATATGAAGCTTACAAAGAGAAGGTTCCGAACGATCCCAAAGCTGACGTTGGCATCGAAACTTGTACCCTCGCCAAAGAATGGATGGCCAATCCTTCGAAATACGAGGTGAAATGGGAAAAGATCCTGAACTCCAAAGAAGACGATTTCGCTCCTTCCTATGCTGACCGGAAACTGGGTTCCGTGATTTTTACCTCCGATCGCAGCGGAGCCAAAGGAAAAGATGTAGATAACTGGACCGGCTTGGGTTTTTCAGATTTTTTCCTGAGCCGTATCGACCGGAAAAACGATTGGAGCAAACCAGTATTGGCCGATGGTTCAGGGATGATCAACTCCAAAGCCAATGATGGCGCCGGACAGTTCAATCCCCGTTTTTCTTCCTTCTACTTTACCCGTTGCTGGAATGAACCGAAAAAGAAAAACGGGTGTGCCATCTTTAAAGCCAGTCGTACCGGAAATACAACCTGGTCAGAACCTGATATGGTCGATCTGGGAGGCGACTCCACCACTGTTGTGGGACAACCTACCGTCACCACCGATGAAACCATCTATTTTTCAGCAGATTTGCCGGGAGGACATGGCGGAAAAGATATCTGGATGGCCTATAAAGACAAGAAAGGCGGAAAATATGTCAAACGCAACCTGGGACCGGAAATCAATACCCAGGGCGATGAACTCTTTCCTTTCATCAGGAATGACAGCATTCTCTACTTTTCTTCCAATGGATTGCCCGGTATGGGCGGCCTGGATATCTTTATGGTCGTGCTGTCGGACGATACCTTAAGTCGCCCGGTCAACATGAAATACCCCCTGAACTCCTCCGCTGATGATTTTGCCATTGTTTTTAATCCCGATGAAGCCGAACAAGGTCTGTTTTCCTCCAACCGGCCGGGCGGGAAAGGACGCGACGACATCTACTCCTTTGTCATACCCCCCGTCTATTTCACCCTCGAAGGGAACGTGACAGACGACCGGACCCTGCAACCGGTGCCGGGCGCAAAAGTGAGCATTGTCGGGACCAATGGTAAATCGTTGGAAGACAATACCGATGACAAAGGCCATTATGCTTTCAATAAAATGCAGATCTCAGCCAACACCACTTACGACATCATGGTCACCAAAAAGGACTATTTCAATGAAAAAGGAAGGGAGACCACTGTGGGCCTTGAGAAAAGCAAAGACCTCGTGAGGAATTTCATCCTCCGACCGATTCCAAAAAAGCCCGTGGTGTTGCCGGATATTCTCTACGATCTGGCTAAATGGGACCTCAAACCCCAGTACCAGGATTCATTGCAGGGTCTCATTGAAACCCTCGATGCCAACGAGACTATTGTTGTGGAATTGGCCTCCCACACCGATACACGGGATACCGAAGAACGCAACGATATCCTTTCTCAAAAGCGGGCACAAAGTGTGGTTGATTACCTGATTTCCCGCGGAATTGACCCTGAAAGACTGATTGCCAAAGGTTACGGCGAAAGAGTTCCGCGCACACTGACCAAAGATATCACCAGGGAAGGCTACACCTTTAAAGCAGGTACCGTTATCACTGACTCCCTGATCGCAGGGTTACCGGGCAATAATGTGAAAGAAGCCGCTCATCAACTGAACAGGCGTACCGAATTCAGCATCCTGCGCAATGATTATATTCCTAAAACAACCGTGGACAAAAATGCCCCCGCCACCAAAATTGAGGTGGTCATCAAACCGGAGGAAAACAATGTTGCGGTGACTAAAACCAGGGAAGGTTACCTTCTGGGCAACGGTTATATCAACGGGATTACCACCGAATTCACTTACGATCCCAAAGAAAAAGAGTGTTATATCTCACCGATTGTCGTTCTGAAACTGTTGCGCGACGGGGTGATCGATAAGTCCAATTTCGAGGGCGACGTCACCCGGATCATCGGCGAAGGAGAAATTGCAGATAAGGCTGTCCTGACACTGAAAGAGGTGCGAATCGGTAAAAATACCATCAGCGATCTGAAAGTCACTGTTAACAAAAGAACCGCATCACTTCACTTTGGCGCCACCACGCTGAAGTTATTCGGAAATTACACGGTGGATGCCGAAAGCGGCCTGATCCTGTTCGATTAAGAGCCATGGAAAACCCTTCACGTTACGAACAAAGAGGCGTTTCGGCGTCGAAGGAAGAGGTTCATGCCGCCATCCGGACAACCGGGCGCGGACTGTTTCCAAGAGCTTTTTGTAAGATCACTCCTGATTATCTTGGAAATGATCCTGCGTGGTGTGACATCATGCATGCCGATGGCGCTGGTACGAAATCGTCACTGGCTTACTTGTATTGGAGAGAAACAGGCGACCTGTCGGTCTGGAGAGGTATCGCCCAGGATGCCATCGTCATGAACCTCGATGACCTGCTGTGCGCTGGCGCCACCGGCGATATGGTCCTCTCTTCCACCATTGGGAGAAATAAAAACCTGGTCACGGGAGAAGTGATCGCCGAGATCATCAGTGGAACAGAGAATTTCCTCTCTTTTTTGAGAAGTCAGGGAATCGGAATCTGGTCTTCCGGAGGAGAAACTGCCGATGTTGGTGACCTGGTAAGGAGTGTCGTGGTGGATTCCACGGTGGTTTGCCGGATGCGGCGCAATGAAGTGATCGACAACGGCCGGATCATACCGGGTGATGTCATCGTGGGACTGGCCTCCTTCGGTCAAAGTACTTATGAATCAATGTATAACAGCGGTATTGGCAGCAACGGACTCACCTCTGCCCGGCACGATCTGCTGAAAAAGAGTTATGCAACACTCTACCCCGAAAGCTTTGACCCGCAGCTCCCGGGTCATCTGGTCTATTCAGGCCGGTATCTGCTTACACAACCTTCGGGTGTCCATGGACTTGATGTCGGTCAATTGATGCTCTCCCCTACAAGGACTTATGCACCGTTGATCCGCCGTTTGCTCTCTGAACAAAGAGATGCCATTCACGGAATGGTACATTGTACTGGCGGAGCTCAGACAAAAATCCTCCATTTTATTGATAATCTGCATGTTGTTAAAAACAACCTCTTCCCCATTCCACCTTTGTTCCAAATGATCCACGATGCTTCAGGCACCTCCTGGCAGGAGATGTACCGTGTTTTCAACATGGGTCACCGCATGGAGGTCTATCTTTCCGAAAAAGATGCCCCTTCCCTCCTTCAACTGGCACAGGAGTCGAGCATTGAAGCGCGTATTATCGGTTACTGCGAAGCCTTTTCAGGAAAAAAAGTGACCATCACAGGTGAAACGGGTACCTTCGTTTACCAATAACCGCTGAACAAACTGCTTGTCCAGCTCCCCGGGCACCCCGCCCACTTCCGCTTTTTTTCTTACTTTTGCACGTTTTATTCTTGTTCACCATGTTAGACAAATTGGAAGCCATCAGGCAGAAATATGAGGATCTGCAAGTCGAGATGAACGATCCTTCGGTCATGGCCGATATGAAGCGTTACATTAAATTAAACAAGGATTACAAGGAGTTGGTTCCGATCGTGGAAGCTTTTGGCAGGTATAAAAACATCCTTTCAGGCATCGACGGGGCAAAAGATATCATTCACAATGAAAAGGATGACGAGTTCAGGAGCATGGCCAAGGAGGAGCTGAGCACCCTGACAGAAGAGAAGGAGCAATTGGAGGAGGAGATCAGACTAATGCTGATTCCGGTGGACCCGGAGGACAGCAAAAATGCCGTGGTGGAGATCCGTGCCGGTACCGGTGGTGACGAAGCCAGTATTTTTGCTGGAGACCTTTTCAGGATGTATAATAAATTTTGTGAGGTCAAACGCTGGAAAGTGGAGTTGATCGATTTTACAGAAGGCACCATGGGCGGGTTTAAAGAGATCATTTTCAATGTCTCCGGTGAAAATGTTTACGGTCAGTTAAAGTACGAATCGGGGGTTCACCGGGTCCAAAGGGTTCCTCAGACTGAAACCCAGGGCCGGGTTCATACCTCTGCTGCCACGGTAGCCATCCTTCCGGAAGCTGACGAGTTCGATGTAGAAATCAAACCTGCCGACATAAGGAAAGATACCTTCTGTTCATCCGGTCCTGGAGGGCAATCGGTCAATACGACGTATTCCGCTATCCGGCTGACCCACATCCCGTCAGGCATCGTGGTTTCGTGCCAGGATGAGAAATCGCAGATCAAGAATTATGAAAAAGCGATGAAAGTATTGCGCACCCGCCTTTACGAACTGGAGCACCAGAAATATTTAGATGAAATCTCAAGAAAAAGAAAGACGATGGTCTCCACAGGCGACCGGTCAGCAAAGATTCGTACTTATAATTACCCGCAGAGCCGTGTGACGGATCACCGCATCAACCTGACCCTGTATAACCTTCCGGTAGTGCTTGACGGCGATGTCCAACCGCTGATCGATGCGCTGCAGCTGGCGGAAAACGCCGAAAGGCTGAAAGAAGCCATCTGACTCCATTCCTGATGAACCGACAAGCCCTCATTCAATTAATTGTCCGAAAACGATCGTTTCTCTGCATCGGTCTGGACAGTGATCTTGCAAAAATCCCGTCTCATCTGCTCACGGAGGAAGATCCCGTGTTCACGTTTAACCGCGCGATCATCGATGCCACGCATGACCTTGCCATCGCTTACAAACCCAACTTCGCCTTTTATGAAAGCCGTGGAACGGCAGGATGGCAAAGTCTTACCAGAACAATAAATTACATTCGCGACACCTATCCCGGGCAGCTTTTCACCATCGCAGATGCCAAACGAGGTGATATCGGCAATACTTCCGGGCAATATGCCTGTACTGTTTTTGATCCCCGTTCATCAGGATTGGAGTTTGACGCTGTTACGGTGGCTCCTTACATGGGAGAAGATTCGGTAAAACCGTTTTTAGCCTATTCCGGTAAATGGGTCATTCTCCTGGCTCTGACCTCCAACAAGGGAGCAGAGGATTTTCAGTTTTTCGGACCTCGGGATCATCCCTTGTTCAAGGAAGTTTTGACCAAGTCAACCACCTGGGGAGATACCGGCAACATGATGTACGTGATTGGCGCCACGCAAGCGAAAATGTTGGGTGAAGTCAGGAATCTTGTACCCGATCACTTCCTGCTGGTTCCGGGGGTCGGAGCACAGGGTGGAAGCCTGGCAGCAGTTGCCGAAAACGGTTTGAATCAAGATTGCGGACTGATCGTTAATTCCTCCCGCGATATTCTTTTTGCCTCTTCCGGTACCGACTTCGCCATGAAAGCCCGCGCTGCAGCTACGATTCTGCAGGCGGAGATGGAACAAATACTAATAAAAAGCCCCGCGACTGGCAGGGCTTTTCACTAAAACACAGGATTTGGAGGCGGTTATTCCACCACGGTAATCCAGCCATGGGTGTCGGGCGCTTTCCCTTCCTGGATTGCCCGTAATTGTTCGTAAAGACGGGTAGAAACAGGTCCGGCTTTTCCATCTTTGCAGAAATGGTAAACCTTGCCGGTCTCCCGGTCATGGATCTCTTTGATGGGTGAAATGACGGCTGCGGTACCGCAGGCACCCACCTCTTCCATCTCTTCCAGTTCGGTAACCGGGAAAGGTCTGCGTTCAACTGTTAATCCCATTTCGCGGGCCAGGACGCAAAGCGACATGTTGGTTATAGAGGGCAGGATCGAGTGGGAATCGGGGGTGACATAGGTATTGTTCTTTATCCCGAAAAAGTTGGCAGGACCTGCTTCGTCAATGTATTTCTTCTCACAGGCATCCAGGAAGATGGCGGAGGCATAGCCTTCATGATGAGCACGGTCGCCTGCCCGGAGGCTGGCTGCATAGTTACCACCCACCTTAATGTGGCCGGTACCATGGGGCGCAGCACGGTCTGAATCCCTAACTATCTGCATTTTGACCGGGTTGAATCCCTCTTTGAAATAGGGGCCAACCGGGCCGACAAAGACCATGAAAAGATACTCTTTCCCGGGTTTTACTCCCACCTCTGCCCCCGTACCAATAAGTAAAGGACGGATGTAAAGCGAAGCGCCTTCACCATACGGAGGTACATACTTGATATTGAGCTTAACGGCTTTAATTACCATCTCCTCAAACAGCGAAACCGGAACTTCAGCCATCAAAATATCTTTGGCCGATCGTTGCATCCGCAGCGCATTCTCCCCCAACCTGAAAATCCGGATCTTCCCGTCAATCCCGGTGAAAGCCTTCAGCCCTTCAAAAGCCTCCTGCCCGTAATGGAGACAGGTAGCCGCCATGTGCATCGTGACAAACTCAGAGTCGGTAACCTCTATACCTCCCCATTTTCCATCTTTGTAGTAACAACGAACATTGTAGTCCGTCTTAAAATAACCAAATGGCAGGTTTTTCCAATCAATCGATTCCATATAATAGAATTTAAAGTTAGTTGCACCGACGAAATACCATGTAAATTTAAAAATTTTCTTTGCCCGTTTGAGAGATTTCTGAAAAAAAACCTCCGCTTGTCATTTTGTCAGGAGGGTTTTATTGGCACTCTCTTTGATGGCAGAAGGCAACCAATAAAAACTTCACGACTATGCAGCAAGGTAAAATCAACGTCCAGACTGAAAACATTTTCCCCATCATTAAGAAATTCCTTTATTCTGAACATGAAATTTTCCTCAGAGAATTGATTTCCAATGCAGTAGATGCAACTCAAAAATTAAAAACACTGGCAGCACTGGGAAAATACGACGGAGACATCTCCGATCTTACCATTGAAGTGACCCTCAACAAAAAGAAAAAAACCATTTCCGTCAAGGACAAAGGGATTGGAATGAATGCAGCGGAAGTTGATAAGTACATCAACCAGATTGCTTTTTCCAGCGCTGAAGAATTCATCAAGAAATTCAAGACCAAAACCGAATCGGAGATGAATGCCATCATCGGCCACTTCGGCCTGGGGTTCTATTCCAGTTTTATGGTTTCAAAAAAGGTCGAGATCCTTTCGAAAACTTACCAGACCAAAGGAGATACCAAAGCGGTGAAATGGGAATGCGATGGCAGCCCGGATTACACGATGGACGAAACTGATAAGACAGAACGCGGAACCGAGGTGATCCTGCATATTGCCGAAGATTCAAAAGATTACCTGGAGGAATATAAATTGCTTGAAATCCTCAAGAAGTACTGCAAATTCCTTCCTGTTCCGATCCGTTTTGGCAACGAAAAAGTCTGGGAAAAAGTTGAAGGAGAAAAAGATAAAGACGGGAACGACAAAGAAGTGGAAGTTGAAAAGCCCCGGATTATCAATAATACAGAGCCGTTATGGAAGAAGAGACCTGTTGATCTTAAAGATGAAGATTATAAAAAATTCTATCATGAACTTTATCCTTTTACATTCGAGGATCCCCTTTTCTGGATCCATCTGAACGTGGATTATCCTTTCAACCTCACAGGGATCCTCTATTTCCCGAAAGTGAAGAAAAACCTGGAAGTTCAGAAAGACAAGATCCAGCTTTACTGCAACCAGGTTTTTGTGACAGATTCGGTGGAGGGGATCGTTCCCGACTTTCTGACACTTTTGCATGGGGTTATCGATTCCCCCGATATTCCGTTGAATGTTTCACGCAGCTATCTGCAGAGCGACCCCAACGTTAAGAAAATATCCAATCATATCACAAAAAAAGTGGCCGACAAACTGGAAGCCCTATTCAAGGATTCAAGACCTGAATTTGAAACGAAATGGGATGACATCAAGGTCTTCATCGAATACGGGATCATTTCCCAACCGGAATTTTATGACAGGGCTAAAAAGTTTTGTCTTCTGAAAAATGTAGACGGAAAATATTTTACCCTGGAGGCTTACGAAGAGTTGGTTAAGCCGGTTCAGAAAGACAAAGAGGGTCAGTTGATTTACTTGTACGCCACCAATCCGCAGGAACAATATAGTTTTATCCAGCCGGTGAAGGATCGGGGATACGACGTACTGCTGATGGATGGTATCCTGGATGCACATTTTATCAACACCCTGGAACAAAAACTGGAGAAGACCCGTTTTACGAGGGTGGATGCCGATACTTTAGACAAACTTATTAAAAAAGAGGATGTTCTGCCATCGAAACTAAATGAGGACCAGCAGAAATCGATTCGCGAAATGATTGAAAAACAGATTGACAATAAAAAATTTACCTTGGTTTTCGAAAGTCTTTCGGAAAAAGAATCTCCTTTCCTCATCACCCAGAATGAATTCATGAGAAGGATGAAAGACATGTCGGCTTTAGGAGGCGGAGGATACGGATTCATGGGCGAGATGCCTGAGAATTACAACCTGGTGGTCAATTCCAACAACCCGTTGATCGGCCGGCTGCTCATTGAACCCGATGGCGCCAAACAGGCCGGAATTATCAAGCAGTTGTTTGATCTGGCACTCCTTTCTCAGAATATGCTGAAAGGCAAGGATCTTGCTGATTTTATAACGAACAGTCTGGCAAAAGTTGAATAATTTTGCTGTGACGTAACTTTTATCCTTTTAGATCATCTAATAAATATCGTAATTTAGCCTTTGTTCATTTAAAACCAAACAGTATGAAAATAAGTAAAGGATGGATCATCCTGATCGTTGTCGTTGTAATACTTTTTCTTCTTTTTTCATGGGGAACAGGAATCTACAATAAACTGGTCAGCCAGGAAGAAGGCGTTGGAAAAGCCTGGGCTAATGTTGAAAATGTATATCAAAGGAGGTTGGATCTGATTCCCAACCTGGTCAATACCGTAAAGGGGGTAGCCAATTTCGAACAAAGTACCCTGACAGCCGTTATTGAGGCACGTGCCAAAGCAACCAGTGTACAGATCAACCCTAAGAATCTGGATGAGGGATCTCTTCAAAAATTCCAGGATGCGCAAAATGGAGTCAGTTCAGCTTTGGGGAGGTTGATGGTGGTGATGGAGCAATATCCGCAATTGAAAGCCACGCAAAATTTCTCTGAATTGCAGGCGCAGCTTGAAGGTACGGAGAACCGTATTTCAGTGGAACGAATGAAGTTCAATGAAACGGCGCAGGCTTACAATACTTATCTTAGAAGTTTCCCTGCCAACATTCTTTCCGGGATGTTCGGGTTCCAGAAAAAGGCTTACTTTACGGCAGATAAAGGAGCTGAAAAAGCCCCTCAGGTGCAGTTTTGATTTAATCGAAAATCTGATGAGAAAATCAGCCAGGGATTTTTTCTCACCACAGGAGGAGGAAGAGATACGGCAGGCCGTAATGAGCGCTGAACTTGATACTTCGGGTGAGATTCGTGTCCACATTGAAAATACCTGTTCCGGCGATGTGATGGATCGGGCCGCGTACATCTTCAAAAAACTGGGGATGAATAAGACCGCACAACGCAATGGTGTTTTGATCTATCTTGCCGTGAAAAACCGGCGCTTCGCCATCCTTGGAGATCAAGGGATCCATGCCGTGGTACCGGAAAATTTTTGGGATGGGATCAAAACCGATATGCTGTCTAAATTCCGTGAAGATCATTTCGTGGAAGGGCTGATTCATGCCATTGAAAGTACTGGTAAACACCTGAAAAAACATTTTCCACGCCAGAAAGATGACAACAACGAACTTTCAGATGATATCTCATTTGGTTAATACAAAGGGTTCCTTGCTTAAAACTTTTACCCTTTTTCTCCTTCTGCTGCTCCCGGCATTCACCATCCATGCACAGGATATACCCTCCCGCCCTGTTCCTCCCAGGTTGGTCAACGATCTGGCCGGAGTTCTGTCGGACAGTGAGGTACAACAACTGGAATCAAAACTGGTCGCATTCAATGATTCTACTTCCACCCAACTGGTTGTGGTCACGGTTAAATCGCTGAATGGTTATGATAAGAATGAGTTTGCTTACCGTATCGGGCAGAGTTGGGGGGTTGGGCAAAAAGGCAAAAACAATGGCGCTGTGATCCTGGTAAAACCCAAGTACCAGGGTGAAAGCGGCCAGGTTGCCATTCAGACCGGCTACGGAGTGGAGGGCGCCATTCCGGACGCATTGGCCAAACGCATCGTTGAGAACGAAATGATCCCCCGGTTCCGCGAAGGGAATTACTACCAGGGAATCAATGCTGCCACTTCAACCATGATCTCTCTTCTCAAAGGGGAATTCACCGCTGAACAGTATAAGCAGCGGACCAAAAAGAATTCCGGCCCGGCAGGGATCATTATTGCCATGGTTATCCTGGTGATCGTTTTTGTAATAATACGTGGAAGCCGTTCGGGTGCCCATTCGGTCGGAAAAAATCTTCCCTTTTGGGCAGCACTCTGGATGCTTGGCTCCATGGGCGGCGGGAGCCGCGGTAGTTGGAACAATTTCTCTTCCGGTTCCGGTGGTTTCGGAGGCGGAGGAGGTGGTGGTTTTGGCGGCTTTGGCGGCGGTAGTTTCGGAGGTGGCGGTGCCGGAGGAAGCTGGTAAGTCAGGTGTAAAATCCTGAGTTGTAATGCGGACGATCCTGAATTTTTTTTCCAAGATTTGGTACTTTTATTACGAGGGTTTTCGGAGTATGACCGTCGGCCGTAAGCTGTGGATCATCATACTGGTCAAACTTTTCATTTTGTTTTTCATTTTCAGGCTCTTTTTGTTTCCCGATTTTTTGAATTCCAAATTCAACAACGACAAGGAGCGGAGCGATTATGTGAGGGAACAGTTAATCCGGAGAAAATGACATTTCAGTAAAATAATACTGAATCATTTTCCAGACCGGAAAACTTGCTATATTTGAGCTTTTCAAAGTGTCATTCATCCATTCATAAAAATTGCTCTTATGATTGAATCTGTAGACCTCAGTACCATTGATTGGTCGAGGGCTCAATTTGCGCTGACGGCCATCTATCATTGGTTGTTCGTTCCTTTGACCCTTGGACTCTCTTTCCTTATCGCCATCATGGAGACTATCTACGTTAAGACGGGAGATCCTGAATGGAAAAGGATCACCAAGTTTTGGATGACCCTCTTCGGGATTAACTTTGCGATTGGTGTCGCTACCGGTATCATTCTTGAATTCCAATTCGGAACAAATTGGTCGAATTACTCCTGGTTTGTTGGTGATATTTTCGGCGCTCCTCTGGCTATCGAAGGGATCATGGCTTTTTTCCTGGAATCAACGTTCATTGCAGTCATGTTTTTTGGCTGGAACAAAGTCAGTAAGGGTTTTCATCTTACTTCTTCCTGGTTGACAGCCATCGGTGCTAATCTTTCGGCGTTGTGGATTCTGGTAGCCAATGCATGGATGCAGTACCCCGCAGGGATGCACTTCAACCCTGACACCGTCAGAAATGAAATGGTGAATTTCTGGGAAGTGCTGCTTTCACCCGTTGCGGTTAACAAATTTCTCCATACTGTCTCTTCAGGTTATGTTACCGGCGCTATTTTCGTCATCGGGATCAGTGCATGGTTCCTCCTTAAAAAACGGGAGCTTCTAATGGCCCAACGTAGCATTCTGGTAGCTTCCATCTTCGGGTTGATCACCTCTCTTTTCCTGGCCTTTACCGGCGACGGATCGGCTTACCAGGTAGCCCAGAAACAACCCATGAAACTGGCTGCTATGGAGGGTTTGTACAAAGGAGAAAAAGGTGTCGGATTGGTAGCCATGGGGATTCTGACCCCCGGAAAGAAAGCAGGAGATGGCAAAGATGCTTTCCTGGTAAAGATAGAAATTCCAAAACTATTGTCCGTGTTGGGATACCGGAACACTGATGCTTATGTGCCTGGTGTTGAAGATCTTATACAGGGAGGTTTTAAACCCGAATTCAGCCCTCGCCCGGCGCAGGAATCGGCAATAGCCATTTCAGTCGAAGAAAAAATCAATAAGGGACGCACCGCGGTCACAGCATTGGGTATTTACAAAGAGGCCAAAGCGGTCGACGACAAAGCGAAATCGGATTCTGCACTTAAAGTAATGAAGGAGAATTTCCCCTATTTCGGGTATGCTTACCTCAACAAACCCGCCAGCGCCATCCCCAATGTACCTGTCACCTTTTACAGTTTCCACATCATGGTGGCATTGGGTGTCTTTTTCATCCTGCTCTTTATTGCGGTGCTTTATGCCCTTAAAAAGAAGGTGCTGGAAAAGCAACGATGGCTGTTGTGGCTCTCAGTGTGGACCATCCCCCTGGTTTACCTGGCCAGCCAGACAGGATGGATCGTAGCAGAAATGGGACGGCAGCCATGGGTGATCCAGGACTTGATGCCGACTATGGCAGCAATATCTAAAATAGATGCTTCCTCCGTCGTCATCACGTTCTTCCTTTTTGCCGCGGTCTTTACTGCACTTCTCATTGCTGAAATCATGATCATGAAACGCCAGATATCCATCGGGCCCAAGGAAGGAGGAACCAAGTAATGTTTGAAAACATGTCAATTGAAACGCTGCAATCCTACTGGTACATCATCGTCTCTCTGCTGGGAAGTGTCTTGGTTTTTCTGATGTTTGTGCAGGGAGGGCAAACCCTGATTTACACCATCGGGAAAAATGAAGAAGAAAGAAAGATGCTGGTCAACACGCTGGGACGTAAATGGGAGTTCACTTTCACGACCCTGGTGACCTTCGGAGGCGCTTTTTTTGCCTCATTCCCGCTCTTTTATTCCACCAGCTTCGGAGGCGCTTACTGGGTATGGATGGCCATTCTCTTTCCTTTTATCATACAGGCTGTAGCTTATGAATTCAGGAGCAAACCGAACAACTTCCTGGGTCAAAAAACTTACGAGTGGTTTTTGATCATCAATGGCTTGCTGGGCACGGTGCTGATCGGGGCAGCCGTCTCCACCTTTTTCACCGGTTCGGAGTTCTCGATCAACAAGACAAGCATGATCAACCTGACTGACCCCATCATCTCCCGCTGGGAAGGCCCTGCCAACGGATTGGAAGCCGTATTAAACTGGCGGAATGTCGCCCTGGGCCTGGCTGTCTTCTTTCTGGCACGGGTTTTAGGTACCCTCTATTTTTTAAATACCATCGCCGATGAGAACATCAGGAAAAGAAGCAAAAAACACCTGCTGATCAATACAATACCCTTTCTGATCTTCTTTCTCTCGTATGTTATTGCTCTGATGGTATACCCTGGCTTTGCAGTTGATCCTCTCTCCGGAACTGTTTTCATGGAGCCTTACAAATATTTTCATAATCTGATCACTATGCCGGGGGTACTGATCCTTTTCATTATTGGGGTGATGCTTGTGCTGGCCGGAATCGCACTCCCCTTATTGGGTGAAGGAAAAAGAGGATCCACCGGGATATGGCTGGCCGGGCCTGGAACCATCTTTACGGTACTGGCGCTTTTCCTCCTAGCCGGATTTAACAACACTGCCTATTATCCCTCCACATACGACCTGCAAAGCTCACTTACGATTCACAACAGTTCATCGAGCCATTATACACTCACCGCCATGAGCTATGTTTCAATCATGGTGCCTTTTGTGGTAGCCTATATATGGTATGCCTGGAAATCGATCAATAATAAAAAAATCGATGCCGCTGAAATGAAATCAGAAAGCCATACTTACTAAGTAGTTTTTCGTTCTGCTTCTATATCCATAACATATTATTTTGTTGCTCAAACCCCTTTGTCTATGTACCTGACCCCCATATTATGGCTGATTTCCTGGCCTGTTCTGATTTATATCTCCTACAGGATCATCCTTTGGGAAGTTCGTCGCTCCGAAAAATAACTTTGAACTGACCGGCATGCATCTTTTTTTTGTTTCCGGAGCCATTGGCGATCAATATCTGCTTTCAGAAGATGAATCAAAACATTGTACAAGGGTATTGCGCCTCAAACCCGGTGATGAACTACGGATGACCGACGGTGCCGGAAAATTATTCCAGGGCATCCTCGTTGATTCGGATCCAAAGAAGGCAAGGGTAGAAATACATTCCATGATTCGGGAAGAGCCTTTACATCCATGGAAACTGCACATCGCCATGGCCCCGACCAAAAACATCGAACGGTTTGAATGGTTCCTGGAGAAGGCGACAGAGATCGGCATCGACGAAATCACCCCGTTATATTGCCATCATTCAGAACGGGAAACACTCAATATGAAGCGATTAGAGAAAGTATTGATCACAGCACTGAAACAATCGCTTCGCCTGTGGTTGCCGCTCCTCAACCCTCCGGTATTTTTTAAACCTTTTGTGCAACAGGAGCGGATCGGACAACGTTTTATTGCATGGTGCGGAGCAGGAGAAACCTTTCCACTGTATGAAACCTGTCAAAAGGGAAAAGATACCCTTGTCATGATCGGGCCGGAAGGTGATTTTTCAGCAGAAGAGGTAGCACTTGCAAAACAGCAGGGATACGTGCCGGTAAGCCTGGGAAAAAACCGTTTACGTACCGAAACAGCAGGTATTGTAGCCTGCCACACGATGAACCTTATTAACCGGATGGGATAAATGAAGCAACCATTCAATAGGAAACAACTTCTCTACCGGATTCACGGAGCACCATTCACCATCCGGGGATTTGCCGGGGCGTTCCTGATTATTCTGACCACTTCATTCGCCACTCCGTCGTACCAGATTGCTTTACTAAAATACAACGGTGGCGGCGATTGGTATGCTAACCCCACTTCCCTGACCAACCTGGTGAAATTCAGCAACCGGAACCTTAAAATGAATATCAGCGAAGATATTGCCACGGTGGAAGCAGGGAGTCCCGAACTCTTTAACTATCCGATCATCCATTTGACAGGGCATGGGAATGTGGTTTTTTCGGATCAGGAGGTTAAAAACTTACGAAGCTATCTTTTAGCCGGAGGTTTTTTGCATATTGACGACAATTACGGTCTGGATCCCTTTATCCGACCGCAATTGAAGCGGCTGTTTCCCGAACTCGAACTCATCGAATTGCCCTTCACTCACCCGATTTATCACCAAACATACGATTTTTCGAATGGTCTGCCTAAAATTCACGAACACGACGGTAAACCTCCCCAAGGTTTCGGCCTGATCCACGAAGGGAGGTTGATCGTATTCTATTCCTACGAGTGTGACCTGGGTGATGGCTGGGAAGATCAGGCCGTTCACGGAGATTCAGAAGCAACACGCCTGAAAGCCCTGCAAATGGGATCCAATATTCTTCAATATATTTTTTTAGCCAGGTAACCAACTCCTTTAAAGATGACAAGAAATTTTAAACATCTACTGGTTCTTTTTCTCTTTGTTATTGTACTGATCGGATTGTCTGCATCTTCATGCACCAAGTCGGAAAGCACACCCCCTTTAAAAGTCGGCCTCATCTCGAGCATGGGGGGATTTGACGACGGAGGATTCAACCAGCAGGCTCTCAACGGGTTGATCGCTGCAGGGGGCGAGGCTCCTGTAGTGTACGAAGCCAGGGAAATATCGTCCATCGAGGATATCGACAGCAACATCCGGTATTTTCTCACAAATCAATTCAACCTGATCATCACCCTCAGTGGGGATGCCACAGATTATACCCTTGCAGCGGCACAGGCCAATCCCGGCACTAAATTCCTGCTGCTCGATGCGACAGTTTCGCCGGTACCGCGAAACATGATCTGTGTCAACTACGAGGTCGATCAGGCCTCTTTTCCCTGTGGTTTTCTGGCAGCTTACTGGGCTAACCTGAAAGATGCTGTGAATCCCCGGGTTGCTTTTGTGGGTGGTCCGGAGATACCCGCCATCCGTCAGTTTACTGTGAGTTTTTCCAAAGGTGTTGACTATTTTAATACCAGATATCACACGCGGGTCAATGTATCCGGCGTCTATGCCGATAGTTTTAACGATACCTTGCAGGGAGCCAGATATGCGGATACCCTGATCAATGAAGGGGCCTCCGTTATTTTTGCCTGCGCCGCCAAAACCGGAAATGGCGCTTTGTACAAGGCGCTGGATGCCGGTGTTCAGGCTATCGGAGTGGACGTGGATCAGTACAACACCATTCCTCTGGTAGGCTCTGCCCTGCTCACCTCCTGTATTAAACGCATGGATATCGTTGTCTTCCAGGAAGTCCTGAATGCCTGCAATGGTGCCTTTTTCGGTGGTAAGGCATTGACATTGACCCTGTCGAACCAGGGCGTTGCGATGGCACCTTATCACGATTATGAGTTCCTTCTCTCCGATACCATTAAGCAGGCGGTAGAAAATGTAAAGACCGGTATCATGAACGGTTCTATACCCACCGGGTGGCCTGAATAAGTTGGTAAATTTTCTTTAATTTTGCATTATCCGGCTTTTCAGCGAAGATCTTTTCCTGAAGAAAAACCGGTTGCTAAACATTCTTATGGGTGAACTGTATGACCGCCTCGCGGGTGATGTTCGTTTCGTCGAAGGCCTCAAAGCTTGTTTAAATTGCGGTACCTGCACCGCCATTTGTCCCGCTGCCGAATTTTATGCTTACCAACCCCGACAGATTGTCGACATTCTCCAAACCCATGATGACCAAGCCATCGAATCGCTCCTGAAGAGCGAAACCATATGGTATTGCGGAGAATGTATGTCGTGCGTAACCCGCTGCCCAAGAGGTAACGCCCCCGGATTACTTATCACGGTCCTGAGGGCTGCTTCGCAGGATTTGGGCTATTTCGTGGAATCAGAAAAGGGGAGGCAACAACTGGCCATCAAACGGACAGTAGGCGAATGGATTCTGGATTACGGCTATTGCCTCTATCCATCGGAAATTTTACCAGAAAAACATCCCGAACAAGGCCCTGTCTGGGAATGGGAACATGAGCACATTGAGGAGGTAATGGAAAGATTGGGAGCTAATTATAAAAAAACCGGACCGGGAATCCTCCGTAAGGTACCGCAGGAAGATCTGGATGAAATTCGCAAGATCTTTGATGTAACAGGCGGAACAGCTCGATTTAATGCTATCGAAAATTACTCGAAACAAAAAGCCGGTGAAATGGGGATTGACCTGGACGATACGCTTGACAACGATTACATGAAAAAAATATACACTGAAAACAGTCAAAACCACGGGAGAGAGCTATGAAAGTAGAAGGGAAAAGAAGGATCTGGAAGGACTACCAGAAGGAGATCGCCGATGACCGTTATTTTTATGTAAGAAGTTGTGTAAGGCAAAACTTCTTTCCTGCCTCCGAAAAAATGTTTTTCCGGATTTTAAAAGAGGAGTTGGGCAAGGATATCTTTGAAAATGCAGCGCATACGACTTGTTCAGGGATTGGTTATCACAGCGATGTAGTTCCCTTTGAAACCACTATGACAATGGTTGCCAGGCAGTTTGCCCTGATGACCGAGTCGGGTTATCAGAATTTCACCACCTCCTGCATCACCTCTTTCGGGTTGTACACTGAAATTCTTGAGACATGGCATCACTTTCCGGAAGTTGAAGCGCGTGTCAGGGAAAACCTGAAAAAAGCTACCGGGCGTGAATTCGACAAACCGTCTAATCTTTCCCACGCCAGTGATGTGATCTACAAATTCAGGAAAGAGATAGGGGAAAAGGCCCGATACCGGTTGGTCAACAAGCAAACCGGTCAACCGCTCCGGTGCGTTGAGCACATCGGCTGTCACTACTCCCGTATGTTCCCGGGGAAAGGGGTCGGAGGAGCTGAGTACCCTTACGTCCTGGCCGGAATGATTGAAGAATGGGGAGGTGAAGTCATCGACTACCCTGAAAGGCGCCATTGTTGTGGTTTTGGTTTCCGTCAGTACCTTATCCAGGCTAACCGGGGTTATTCTCTCTCGTGTTCGAAGAAGAAATTTGATTCCATGGCCCCTTATAAACCTGATCTCATTCTCACCAACTGCCCGGGTTGCCCGATGTTTTTAGATCGCTGGCAGTACACTCTCAGTGAAATGGAAGGGACCACTTACGGGGAAAATGGCCAGGGTATTCCTGTTTTAACCTATGAGGAACTGGCCGGTCTTGTTTTAGGATACGATCCCTGGGACCTGGGTTTGCAGGTTCACCAGGTTCCGGCTGAACCTTTGTTGGACAAAATGGGAATCCCTTACGACAGCAACAGGAAATTCCTGAACCGTGATGGGCAATCGATGGGTCGCCCCAAAGCGCCTTCTTTTCTCAAATTCTATTAAGATGGATCCTCAGGTTATAATCATCGGGGCTGGCATCGCGGGGTTGACCGCAGCAGGGGCCCTTGCAGAAAAAGGCCATCATGTTCTGATCCTGGAAAAAGAGGCACAACCGGGAGGACATGTGGCGCAATGGGACCGGTTATTTCCAAGCCGCCGACCAGGAAGCGAGGTTTTAGACCACATCCGAAAGATAATGGACGGCCGGGTTGAGATCAAACCGGGAATCCGTATCAACGGTATCATCGCTCACGATCAAGATTTTACGGTGCTAACAGAAGAAGGAACCTCCTATACCGGTCAGGCGTTGTTGATAGCCAGCGGATTCCGGTTGTTTCAAGCCGAAAGAAAGGAAGAGTATGGCTATGGCATCTACGACAATGTGATCACCTCCGCCGAGGTGGAAACAGTTTTCAAACAGGGGAAAAAATTGCTGACCAGTAAAGGTACTCTCCCGCAACGCGTAGCATTGATCCATTGCGTGGGCTCACGCGATGAGAAGGTCGGTAATCTTTATTGTTCGAAAGTCTGCTGCGTGACGGGCGTCAAACAAGCCATCGAAATAAAAGAACAGCTTCCGCAGTGTGAAGTCTTTTCCTTTTACATGGACATGCGGATGTACGATCGTCATTTTGAGGAACTCTATTTTGAAGCCCAAAAACAATGGGGGGTCCAATTCATTCGCGGCAGACTGTCGGAATGCAGCGAAGCTCCTGATCAATCCCTGATCATCAAGACAGAGGATACCCTTACAGGCCGTCCCCTGCGCATGATTGTCGACCTGGTGATATTGCTGGTCGGGTTCGTTCCGGAACCCGAAACCGGCAAACTTGTTGAAATGCTCGGGTTATCCACAGGAGAAGACGGATTCATCCTCCCTTCTGATGAGCACTACAATGATAACCTGACGACTGTACCGGGTGTCTTCCTGGCCGGGGCAGTCAAAGGCCCGGCCACTATTTCCAATACCATCGCAGATGCCAGAGCAGCCGCTTTGCAAATTGATTCCTGGTTAAAAACGAAACCATAAAATGAAAGATTTCGGATTTACCGTACAACTGGATCATTCGATTGATTACGATGCGAAAGATAAAAGGATGATGCGGTATGTTTTATACCACGAACCTTCCCTGGATTGGTGTATTGGTTGCGGAAGCTGCACGGCTACCTGTTCTGCCGGCCAATTTACGCTGTTCAACATACGGATGGCCCATACCCTGCTCCGAAGAGGAGAAACCGAAAAACTGAAACAAGAACTTAAGAAATGCATGTTCTGCGGAAAATGTCAACTCACCTGTCCCAGGGGAGTGAACCTCCGCAATGTCCTGCTGAGAATTAACCGGGCTATCGAACTTTTCGGATGATCAATTTTAACTTTTTCGTTTTACCCTTCACCCTTGGCCTGATCTATGTTTTCCTTGCCGTAGGGAAAAGCTGGTACCGTTGGATCGCTGCATTACCGGCCATTGATAAAGTAAAACTCACCAATGGGTTAAAACATCCCGGAAAAATCGCAGCTGCCCTCCGCGAAATCTTTCTTGAGTCACTGATACACAGAAAGATGTGGAAGCAGAATCCATTGCTTGGCTACATGCACATGAGTTTTGCCCTGGGTTGGTTTTTGCTGATCATCCTTGGAAACATTGAAAGTCGTTATTACAGTGGAACTCACCTGAATGCCCCCTATTACCCGATTTTTCTGAAATTCTTCATTCACGACAAACTGGTTTTGTTTTTCGAGGTTTATTCGGTACCGTTTCTTTTCCGGTTTTTCATGGATTTTTTGCTGATCTTCATCCTGAGCGGGTTGGTTTTGGCTTTTTTAAAAAGAAAACAATCGAAATGGTTTGGAATGAAAAAGACCACTTCCCACCATTTCACAGACAGGGTTGCCATCACCACCCTTTGGCTGATTTTTCCGATGCGTTTGCTGGCAGAAAGTTACACGGCAGGATATTATGGCAATGGCGGTGGATTTATGACCCAACCGTTGGGGAATTTTCTGGTAAGCCTCACCCCTTTGCCTTCCGATTTTGTAGCTTACACCATGTGGTGGTGTTACAGTCTTGTGCTGGGCATTTTTTTCGTCATGCTGCCTTATTCACGTTACATGCACATCCCGACGGAAATATTGTTGATCTTTTTCCGGCATTGCGGTATTCAACCTAAAAAATGGTACTCAAGCTTCTCGGAAACTGAAGTCCAGTCATGCTCCCGCTGTGGTGTCTGTTTGGATGACTGCCCCATGATCGCAGCCGGAATCCAGGATTCGCAGGCAGTTTATTTCATCAGCGGAGTGCGCGATCGTTATGTTCCTGAGGAGATCAGTCAGAAATGCCTGGTTTGCGGCCGCTGCCAGGAAGTTTGCCCTGTGGGCATCTCCACCGACTCACTCCGATTGATCAAGAGAAGGGAGATTACTTCAGGTCAGGCATCTGATTTCAGGTATCTTACCAATGGCCATTCAGGGAAGGGTGATGTAGTCTATTTTTCAGGATGTATGACGCACCTCACACCGACAATCATCCTGGCCATGAAAGGGATTCTCACCCGTGCAGGCATTGATTTTATCCACCTCGATGCCGATGGTTCGGTATGCTGTGGCCGCCCCTTGATGATCGCCGGAAAAGACCGTCAGGCCAACGAATTGATAGAATTCAACAAAACCCTCATCAGGCAAACGCAAGCCCGTATGCTCGTCACCTCCTGCCCCATCTGTTACCGTGTTTTTCGTGAAGAGTACAACCTGCCGATCCGGATACAGCATCACTCGCAATTCCTTCTGAACCTGATTAAAACGGGTAAAATTCCTTTACAGGGCCACTTTTCGAAAGTTGCCTATCATGATCCTTGCGATCTGGGGCGTGGCACCAAGACCTATGAAGCGCCGCGTGAACTCATCGGGAAAGTCGCTGACCTGGTAAACGTAAGGGAGGAACGGGAAAAAGCACACTGTTGCGGTGGAAGCCTTGGAATGTTCGAGGCTTCAAACAGTCAGAGGAATTTGATGACCAAAGCTGCACTGGATATCCTGGTCGAAAACCAACCGGAAACGATTGCGACTTCATGCCCTCTTTGTAAAAAGACACTGGGTCGCCATGCTTCAATGGCTGTTAAGGATATCGCCGAACTGGTCTATGAAGCGATTCCGCGGGAATAATTCAGCCATTTTCAATCTTACGGCTTCTTTTCCGTTCAATCTCATCAAGTATGATCTTTCGGATGCGTATGGAACGAGGTGTCACCTCAACGTATTCATCATTTCTGATATATTCCATGGCCTCTTCGAGCGAAAATTTCACCGCGGGTACGATCACAGCTTTTTCATCAGAACCGCTTGCCCGTACATTCGATAATTTTTTGGTTTTATTGACATTGATAACGATGTCATCGCTGCGGGTACATTCACCAATGACCTGTCCGTTATAGACCTCTTCAAAAGGATCGATAAAAAATTTGCCCCGATCCTGCAATTTATCAATGGCATAAGTAATGGCAGTACCTGTGTACATGGAAATGAGTGCTCCATTGATCCTGCCTTGCATATCGCCTTTCCAGGGCTGATATGATTTGAACCGGTGGGCCATAACCGCTTCCCCCTCGGTTGCTGTCAGAACAGGGTTGCGAAGGCCGATCAATCCACGGGCCGGGATGTCAAATTCGAGGATTACCCGGTCGCGTTTGTGTTCCATGTGGATCAGGTCTCCCTTTCGGCGGCTTACCAGCTCAATTACTTTTCCCGCGAAAGGCTCCGGCACCTGCACTTTAAGCAACTCAACCGGTTCGCATTTTTCACCGTCAATTGTCTTGGTCAGTATTTGGGGTTGCCCTAACTGAAACTCATAACCTTCACGGCGCATGGTTTCGACCAGAATGGCCAGGTGAAGGATTCCCCTTCCAAAAACCTGGAATTTCTCCGGCGAATCCATCTCTTCAACACGCAAAGCGAGGTTTTTTTCAGTTTCCCTGAAAAGCCTTTCCCTGATGTGCCGTGAGGTGACAAAGGTTCCTTCTTTTCCTGCGAAAGGAGATGTATTGATGGTGAACAACATGCTCATGGTCGGCTCGTCCACACTGATGGGAGTCATCCCTTCAGGCGCATCGATGTCGGCAATGGTATCCCCGATATCGAAATTTTCTGGGCCTAACACGGCACAAATCTCCCCTGCACCGACTTCCCATTTTACCTTTTCCTTGCCCAACCCTTCAAATAAATACAACTCTTTTACTACGGAGCGGGTTACGCTCCGGTCATTCTTCACCAACGATACGGGCATGCCCGCTTTGATCGATCCCCTTGTGATCCTCCCGACAGCAATCCGACCTACATAAGAGGAATAATCAAGTGAACTGATTTGCATCTGGAGGGTGCCGGGAATCTGCACCGGCGGTGGAACATGCGCGATGATCTGGTCCAACAGATAACTGACATCAGAAGCCGGTTTGCGCCAGTCATCCGACATCCAGCCTTGTTTCGAGGAGCCGTAAACCGTGGGAAAATTGAGCTGGTCTTCGCTGGCATCCAGGCTGAACATCAATTCAAACATGGCTTCCTGCACCTCGTCGGGCGCACAGTTGGGCTTGTCAACCTTGTTGATCACAACGATGGGTTTCTTTCCCAGTTCCAACGCCTTCTGTAAAACGAAACGGGTCTGAGGCATCGGGCCTTCGAATGCATCCACGAGAATCAACACCCCGTCGGCCATGTTGAGTACCCGCTCGACTTCACCTCCGAAATCGGCATGACCGGGCGTGTCAATGATGTTGATTTTGTATCCTTTATATCGCACGGATACATTCTTGGAAAGGATCGTGATCCCGCGTTCCCGTTCCAGATCATTGGAATCGAGAATGAGTTCACCCATCTCCTGATTATCTCTGAAAAGACGGACCTGATGAAGAATCCGGTCAACCAGGGTGGTCTTGCCATGGTCAACGTGAGCGATAATCGCTATGTTTCTGAGTTCATTCATCAAATCAGATTCTATAAGAGGTTAGTTGCTGTTCCAGCACCCTGATGCGGGCTTCTGCATCCTGCTGTTTCTTCCGTTCTCCATCCACAACCACTGTCGGAGCGTTTCTGATAAATTTTTCATTGTCTAGTTTTTGCATAACCTTCTCCAAAAAGCCACGGGTATAGGCTAACTCTTCTTCCAGCTTTTGGATCTCTCCTTCCGCATCAATGGAGCTCTGCAGGGGAATGAAAAATTCTGTGGATCCTACAATAAAAGTATGACAGTCGGCCACTTTTTCCTCCACGTAAGCTAATTGTGACAGGTTGCATAGCTTAGAAATCACCCCGTCGAACAGGAAATCGGGCTGTTCCTCGTTATTTTTACGGACAAAAAGTTGAAGACCCTCCTTTTGAGGGATATTCTTTTCTTTGCGGACGCTGCGAATGGCGATGATCACTGTTTCAGCAAAGCTGAACCGGTCGATCAAATGCTGATTATAGACGGCCGCCTCCGGTTGACGCTCAACCATCAGGGAAGAACCGGATTCACGTTCTTTCAGAATATGCCAGATTTCTTCCGTAAGAAACGGCATAAAGGGGTGAAGCACCAATAACAATTTTTCAAAAAACTCAATGGTTGAAAGATAGGTAAGCTGATCGACAGGTTGTTGGTAAGCGGGTTTGATCATCTCCAGGAACCAGGAACAGAAATCATCCCAAACCAGTTTATAGGCTGCCATCAATGCTTCACTTAGACGGTAATCATCGAAAAGATCATTGATGTTTCCCAGGGAGGCGTTGTACACCGAATCAAACCATTGAATCGATATTTTATTTACTTCCGGTTGAAGCAATTCAGGATCAACCTGCCAACCCCTGACCAACCGCATGGCATTCCATATCTTGTTGCAAAAATTCCTCCCCTGTTCGATCAACCCTTCATCGTAAAGCAGGTCGTTCCCTGCCGGGGAGCAAAGGAGCATTCCCACCCGCACTGCATCAGCGCCATAACGGCTGATCAGCTCGAGAGGTTCCGGTGAATTGCCAAGGGATTTCGACATTTTACGGCCTTGTTTATCCCTGACAATGCCTGTAAAATAGACATTTTTAAAAGGAATCTCTTTTCTGTACTCCCATCCGGCCATGACCATCCGGGCTACCCAGAAAAAGATGATCTCAGGCGCCGTAATCAGGTCGTCGGTAGGGTAATAATAGCGGATGTCCGGATTGTCGGGATGGCGAATGCCGTCGAAAACAGAGATAGGCCATAGCCAGCTTGAAAACCAGGTATCCAAAACATCTTCATCCTGGTTAAGATCCTCCAAGGTTAAAATTGTTTCGCCGGCCGGCTGATTTTCCCGTGCGATTGCCAGCGCCTCTTCTTTGTTCCGTGCAACCACGAAAGTGCCATCAGGCAGGTAGTAGGCAGGTATCCGTTGACCCCACCATAGTTGACGGGAGATGCACCAATCGGTGACATTTTCCATCCAGTGCCGGTACATGTTCTTGTATTTCGGCGGGTGAAACCTGATGGTGTCATTCTCTACCAAATCCAATGCGGGTTTTGCCAAAGCGCTCATTTTCATGAACCATTGGATTGAGATCCTGGGTTCGATCACCTCATCCGTTCTTTCTGAATAACCCACTTTATTGTTGTAAGCTTCTACCTTCACCAGGTGGCCTTTTTCGCTAAGATCGCGGGTGATCTTTTCCCGCACCACGAAACGGTCTTCGCCGATGTACCGTTGCGCTGCCTCACTCATCGTTCCGTTGGGATTGAAGGTATCGATGACCTCCAGTTTGTATTTCAACCCCAGGTTATAGTCGTTGATGTCATGCGCCGGGGTCACCTTTAAAGCGCCTGTACCGAATTCACGGTCGACATATTCATCAAAAATCACCGGAATGGAACGATTGACAAGGGGAACGAGTATCTTTTTACCCCGTAGGAATTGGTACCTTTCATCCTCCGGATGGACGCAGATGGCAGTATCGCCCAGAATGGTTTCAGGACGGGTAGTTGCTACCGTAACCCATTCATCATCTGTTCCTTCGACCCGATACCTGACATAATAAAGTTTTGAGTTGACCTCTTTGTAAATAACCTCTTCGTCGGATACCGCAGTGAGGGCCTTAGGATCCCAGTTAACCATTCGTATTCCTCTGTATATCAATCCTTTATTATACAGATCAACAAAAACATTGATCACAGAATCATACAGGGCTTCATCCATGGTAAAGCAAGTTCGTTCCCAGTCACAGGAAGCGCCCAACTTTTTCAATTGGTCGAGGATGATGCCACCATGTTTCGCTTTCCATTTCCAGGCATGGTTTAAAAACTCATCGCGGGTAAGACTTGCTTTATCGATACCTTCTTCTCTGAGTTTCCCGACAACTTTCGCTTCTGTGGCAATGGAGGCATGGTCGGTACCGGGTACCCAACAAGCATTTTTCCCCAGCATCCGGGCCCGGCGGACAAAAATGTCCTGAATGGTATTGTTGAGCATGTGGCCCATGTGGAGCACTCCCGTAACATTGGGAGGAGGGATGACGATGCAGTACGGTTCCCTTTCATCCGGTACAGAATGAAAAAAGCCCTGCTTCATCCAGTAATCATACCATTTATCCTCCACCAGGGAAGGATCGTACTTGGAAGCAATTTCCGACATTTCAGCTGATTTTTAAGAAGGAGCAAAATTAGTAAAAAAACCAGGGCATCCGACTTAAAACAAACGGCTGCGTTTAACCAGGTAAGGCAGGAGTACCTGTTCGAATCCTGCATGTATGTCCGCTTCAACCAGATCGATGTGATACTGACCGCAACGCAGTTTCAGTTCATCCCTGAAGCGGGTGACAGTAGATACATAGTGTTCCCTGAGCCTGGAAGGGATGGCCCTCAATCGCTCTCCGGTTTCCAGGTCAATGAATTGAAAAGGCCGGTCTTCGAAATCAAATTCCAGCTCTTTATTTTTATCTGTCACATGGAAGAGCACCACTTCGTGCTTATTGTGTTTAAGGTGTTGCAATGCCTGGAAGAGCGCTTCCGGATCGTGGTTGGTCTCGAACATATCGCTGAAGATGATCACCAGCGAGCGTTTGTGGATTCTTTCCGAGAGCTCGTGAATAGCCCTGGAAGCCAGCGTTTTATGAAGGTTTTGCAGGGAACGGGAAGCCAGGCAATGTTCCAGTTCAGTGAACAGATAACGGTTGTGGATCGCGTTGGATTTGGCTGGCGTATGAAGTTCGATCTGGTCGGAGAAAACGCTTATACCCGATGCATCCCGTTGTTTATGAAGCAAATAAATAAGGGCTGCCGCCATGTATACCGAAAACGTTATTTTGTTGGGATGGGAAAGATCCGGTGCAGGAATCACCGGATAATGCATGGAGGAAGAGTTATCTATCAGGATCTGACATCGCAGATTGGTCTCTTCTTCATACCGTTTGGTATAGAGCCGGTCGGTACGGCCATACAATTTCCAGTCGATGTCTCTTACCGATTCACCCGAATTATACAGCCGGTGTTCAGCAAATTCGACACTGAAGCCATGGAAAGGGCTTTTGTGCAAACCCGTTATGAAACCCTCAACAACCTGACGAGCAAGGAATTCAAGTGAAGAAAACTGCTCCAGCCGGGTTTTATCAATTGTTGGAACCATCCTGAGGTTGATCAGAAATTCATCATCGGCACGCGGAGATGATTTCCGGAATCCTGATTAGATATATTTTTCAATCAACGCTTTGTAGGAGGCTTTAGGGACGGCGCCGACCTGCTTATCGACCACCTGGCCTTTCTTGAAGAACAACACGGTGGGTATATTACGAACCTTATAAAGGGCTGTGGTAGCAGGGTTGTCATCAACATTCATCTCTCCTGCAACGATACGGCCTTCATATTCTGCCTCCAGTTCATGAATAATAGGAGAAACCATACGGCAAGGGCCGCACCATTCTGCAGAAAGATCGACAATCACAAGTTTATCGCTTTTCACAACTTTTTCCTCAAAATTCTGATCGGTGAATTTTTCAAACATATTTTCTGATTTATTATTTGTTAGACAGTTATTTACCTGCTAAAGTACAAAAAAAACTATTTCTCAGGCAATTTCTTTACTCTCCGGTCACTTTATACTCGATCTGAGGAAGTTGCTGCAGCGCCCTGACCATCTCACCGGCATTGATCCTGTATTTTCTTGAAGGAAGATCGATGGTAAGGTTCTCGGCATAATCCTGAATCCGTAACCGAAGCGCACAACGCCCCTTGTGCTTATACGCCAGGGTCTGTAGAAGATGGATCGTCTCCTTTGTCAGATCATTGATTTCTATAGTAAGCGATAAGACTTTGGCTGATTTTTCCATCACTTCCGAAAGGAGCATAATGTTTATTACCCTGACTATCAATTGGTCCGGATTGTCAAACCGGGAATCAATCCGGGCTCTGATAAACAGGAACCGGCCCTCTTTCAGCAAATGAGACCACTTCAGGTAATCTTCCGAAAAAACAGTCAGGCTGATGAAATCAAAATAATCTTCTACTACGAAACTGCCAAACAGTTTCCCGGTTTTACCGGTTTTGTGCTTGGCTTCAATGACCATTCCGGCGAAGGTAAATTCTTTCCCTTTCAGGGTATGAAGGTCCTCTTTCAGATCACTGATAGCAACCGTTGAAAAAGTCTCCATTTCAAGCCTGTACTCATCGAGGGGATGACCCGACATGTAAAAACCGGTCACCTCTTTTTCATATTTAAGCCGTTCGAGTGATGACCAGGGGCGGCAATCGGGCATGGGTAATTCCCGGAAACCGATCTCTTCCGAATCGCCGAAAAGGGATTGTTGCATGGAATCCCTCCGGGCGAAGTAATCGGTAGTATAACGCATCACTTTTTCAAGGAAGGTTGTATCGTCATTGTTTTCCTGGAAAAAAAACTGTGCTCTGTGGGTGTTTTCAAAACAATCAAAAGCGCCCGCTTTAGCCAGCGACTCCAGGCATCTTTTATTCACAAGGTGTGAATTGAGCCTGAGGGTCAAATCCGAGATTGAGAGGAATGGTCCGTTGTTTTCCCGTTCCTCCACAATGCTCGCTACAGCGCTTTCACCTACGTTTTTAATTCCCGCCATCCCAAACCGGATCTCTCCCTTTTTATTGGCAACGAAGGCCCCCAGGCTTTCATTGATATCGGGGCCAAGAACCGGGATTCCCATTCTTTTGCATTCGTCAAGAAAAAGGGTGATCTCCTTCAGATCGGTCAGGTTACGGCTCAGAACGGCGGCCATGAATTCGGGCGGATAATGGACTTTCAGCCAGGCCATCCGGTAAGCAAGAAAGGCATAACAAGTAGAATGAGATTTATTGAAGGCGTAATTGGCAAAGGCCGTCCAATCTTTCCAGATTTTGTTGACAATCTCTTCATCGTGCCCTTTCTTTCTGCAACCATCAAAGAACTTGGGTTTAAGATCGTTGATGATGGAACCGATCTTCTTTCCCATTCCTTTCCGCAGGGAATCGGCTTCTCCTTTTGTAAACCCTGCCAATTCCTGCGACAACAACATGACCTGTTCCTGATAGACTGTGATCCCATATGTATCTTTAAGATACTTCTCCATGACCGGGATATCATAGACGATCTTCTCCTTACCATGTTTCCGGTTGATAAAACTGGGAATATAATCCATGGGTCCCGGCCGGTAGAGGGCATTCATGGCGATCAGATCCTCTATTTTATTCGGTTTGAGATCTTTCAGATATTTCTTCATTCCATCTGACTCAAACTGAAAAATGCCGGTTGTCCGGGCGGTGCTGAAGAGTTCGTAGGTGGTTTGATCGTCGAAAGGGATTGCTTCCAGATCGAGGTCGATCCCATGGGTCAACCGGATGTTTTTCAGTGCATCTTTAATGATGGAGAGGGTTTTTAATCCCAGGAAATCCATCTTCAGCATGCCCACCTTTTCAATATAATCACCATCAAACTGGGTGACAAAAAGATTTGATTCCTTTGATGTTGTGATGGGAATGTGGTCGATAAGGGGGTCGCGACTGATGATGACCCCACAGGCATGAAGCCCGGTTTGACGGATGGAACCTTCTAAATTTTCAGCATATTTGAGTGTTTCAGCCACCAGGGAATTGTCCGAAAAACGGGCAGCTTTCAGTTCCGGAACCTCCTCATAGGCGGTTTTCAATGTAATGCTATTCCGGCCGGGTACCAGTTTGGTCAGTTTTGAAACCTCATCGAGCGGCAGCCGCTGAACCCTGCCAACATCCCTGATGGCGCCTTTAGCGGCCATGGTTCCAAATGTGATGACCTGCGCAACCTTGTCATGTCCGTACTTGTTAACAACCCACCGGAGCACTTTGTCCCTTCCATCTTCATCGAAGTCAATATCGATGTCGGGCATGGAGATGCGATCGGGATTCAGAAACCGTTCAAACAGTAAATCATAAGGTAAGGGATCGACATCGGTGATCCGGATACAATAAGCCACCACCGAGCCGGCAGCCGAACCCCTGCCGGGGCCGACCGAAACACCCATTTCCCGGGCAGCATTGAGAAAATCCTGAACGATCAGAAAGTATCCGGGGTAACCCATGCGGCAAATGGTCTCCAGTTCAAACTCGATTCTTTCCTTGATTGTCTCGGTCAATTCCGGATACCGCTTTTCAGCGCCCTTGTATGTCAGGTACCTCAGGTATTCACCGGCATCGGTAAAGCCCTCCGGCAAGGGGAAGTCGGGCATTATCGGATCGCGGTTGAGACTGTAATGTTCAACTTTTGCCAGCACCTCAAGGGTGTTTTCGAGCGCTTCGGGCAGATCGGCAAAAAGAACGTTCATCTCCTCTTTTGATTTGAACCACTCCTGGCCTGTATAGCGCATCCGGGTCGGGTCATCAATAAATTTTCCGGTGTTGATGCATAACAACCGGTCGTGTGCCTCCGCATCCGCTTCATTTAAAAAATGGACATCATTGGTTGCCAACAACTTAATCTTGAATTTCCGGCTCAACTCCACCACTACCTTTTCCACTTCAAGCTGGCGTTTGTAAACTTCAGTATCACGTGTCGGATCAGTGGCAGGATGACGCATCAGTTCAAGATAAAAATCATCCTTGAAAATTTCTTTGTACCCGAGGAGGGCTTCTTCTGCTTTGGGAATATTACCGTTCAGGATGGCCCGCGGGATCTCCCCTGCCAGGCACGCGGAAGAGGCGATCAAACCCTCATGGTATTCGCGCAACAATGCCTTGTCGATCCTGGGTTTATAATAATGGCCGTCAATCCACGAAAAGGAAATCAGTTTGAGAAGATTATGATAACCCTTGGCATTTTTTGCAAGGAGAATCAGGTGATCGCCTTTTCGGTCAACCGGATCAGTTTTGTCTTTCAGGCTCCGGCGGGCGATATAAGTTTCGCACCCGAAAATGGGTTTAAAATCCTTCTTCCCGGATGCGGCTTCGGCAAATTCCTTAATGCCGAATAAATTACCATGATCTGTGATGGCCACTCCGGCCATCTCCATTCCAACAGCTTTTTCGACCATCTCCTTGATACGGCAGGCGCCATCCAGAATGGAATATTGTGTATGAACGTGTAAGTGAACAAAATCAGCCATTTAACCAGGGGAAAAAAGATACAGAATCAGGCGCTAAATTACCGGAATTTACCCTACGAAAAGCCATTGTTGATAAAATTGCCGGCTGAAGCCTCCCTGTGATCCGTGAAACACGAATTTTGATAATTGACTCTTGTTTTTTATATTTGTAAGAAAAAAAAGATGTTTACACCCGGCCACTTTCACCCAATGATGGTCCACTTCCCGATCGCCCTGCTGACCATCGGCTTTCTTACGGACCTGATTTCAGTGTTCTACAAAAAAGAGCAATGCCTTACAAAGATGGGCTACTGGCTCGAAGTTACAGGCATGATCACCACCCTGCTTGCCTTTGGTACAGGCTATTTTTTCACCAATCCCATGGAGGGAGAAGCCGGTTTACTTCGCGACCGTCATGAGTTTTTTGCCACCATCACCCTGATCACCATTGTTATTGCCACCTTGTTCAGGATCCTGCTGAACTATCAGAACAAAGAGCAATCGCCACTGAAGTATGTATCTCTCGCTTTGTTTATGATTGCCTTTGTCTTTGTTTCCGTTACCGGGTATTTAGGCGGTTCTCTGGTCATCGATTACATGATCGGGCTCTGATGGAAACAACTCAGTAAACTATCCTTTTCAAAAAAAATAACAAGTCATGAAAAAGATCATTTTCCCATTTTGCCTCCTTTTCTTGGTTTTTTGGAGCCAGGCGGCCATTGGCCAGACAAAAAAAACAGCCGAAAACCTGAAAGCAGCATACGAAGGAGAATCCGAAGCTTCCGCGAAATATGCAGCTTATGCAGCGCAGGCTAAAAAAGAGGGGCTGGTTCCCATTGCCACCCTGTTTGAAGCCGCCTCCCGCGCTGAAGCGATTCATGCCGCCAATCATAAGAAGGTACTGGAAGGCATGGGTATAAAACCGAGTGACGCAACGCCCGCTTTGACGGTGAAAACCACTGCCGAAAACCTTGCCGATGCAAAATCAGGAGAGAGTTATGAGATCACCACCATGTATCCCGGTTTCATTGCCACTGCCAAAGGTGAAAATGAAATATCTGCCATGAAATCATTTCGTTGGGCCATGGAAACAGAAAAAAAACACATGGTAATGTACCAGAGGGCACTCACCGCCATGCAAGCAAAAAAAACGAACGGATTGCCCACCCTATACTGGGTTTGCCCCAAATGCGGGAATACTTATGATGTCGCCAAACCGGAAGCCAGCTGTTCCTTCTGTGGTACCGCGATTGCCAAATACATCCGGTTTGGGAAATAGAAAAACCCAGGGTTTGGTGAATTCAAAAAAAATCCCGACATTTGCACCCCTAAAATCCAATACCTTTTTATAAACAATTCATTCAACAATGCCAACTAAAATCAGATTACAAAGAAGAGGTAAAAAGGGACAAGCTTTTTACCACATTGTTATTGCGGATGGTCGTGCACCACGAGACGGAAAGTTCATAGAACAAATTGGCATCTATAACCCCATCAGTGTACCCGCAGAGATTGAGCTTAATTTCGACAAAGCCCTCGATTGGCTGAAGAAAGGCGCTCAACCTACCGATACCGTTAAAGCCCTCCTCTCTTACAAAGGTGTTTTGTACAAAAACCACCTGTTGAAAGGAGTTCAGAAAGGCGCCATGACCGAAGAGCAGGCTGAAGCCAAATTCCAGGCCTGGAAAGAGGAGAAAAACCTGAAACTCGAAAGCAAGAAGAAAGCGTTGGAGCTCAGTGAAAAAGACCTTCGTAAGAAAGCGCTGGAAGAAGAGAAAAAGGTCAATGAGGCCAAAGCTGAAGCCATCGCGAAAAAACTGGCCAAAGCCCGCCTGGATGAAGCTGCCCAGGCTGCTGAAGCAGCCCTGGCCGAAGCTCCTCCTGCAGAAGGCGAAGCCCCTGCAGAAACGACCACTCAGGAATAAGCCCGCCTATCCCTGTCACCATGGGTCAGGACGATTTTTATTACCTTGGAAAAATCTTAAAGCCACATGGTAATAAAGGTTTTTTAATGATCCGCCTGGAGGTGGATGATCCGACAGCTTATCAAAATCTGGAATCCGTTTTCCTTGATCTTCATGGTGAACGGATTCCTTTTTTTATTGAAACACTGGAACTGAGATCGCCCGGGAAAGTCTTGGTTCGCTTCAAAGATATCACAACACCGGAAGATGCCATCCCCTTTCAGGGATTGGAGATGTACCTCCCGGTCGACACCCTCCCCAGGTTGAAAGGAAAACGTTTCTATTATCATGAAATCCGTGGTTTCAGGGTGATCGATGTAAAATATGGGGAGGTGGGTGTGCTCAAAGATATCCTCGAATATCCTCACCAGGCACTCTTTCAGATCATGGATAACGACAAAGAGATTCTGGTACCGGTGGTGGATGAGATAATTCTGCAAGTCAACAGAAAAAAAAAGATTCTGGAGCTTAACGTCCCTGAAGGGCTGATTGAATTGTACCGTGGGTAATATCCACTTCCGTTTCGGACAATTTACTGTTAAAGATACCCGTAGTACCATGCGGGTCGGAACCGATGCAATGTTGCTTGGCTCATGGGCCGGAAGTGACCTTCCAGATCCTCTACCCATACTAGATATCGGTACCGGATGCGGTGTGCTGGCATTGATGATGGCACAGAAATCGTACACCCTGGTTCATGCTGTTGAACCCGATGAGGACTCCTGTACCGAAGCAGTTGAAAATTTCAATCACAGTCCGTGGAAACACCGGATCCAGGTGTTCAGGGAAAAGGTTCAGGATTTCGCAAAAAAAAGGCCGGATCATTATGGTTACATCTTCTCCAACCCTCCCTTTTTCGACAGAGATCTCCCATCACCGAAGCAGCGGAAAAACCTCGCCCGCCATCAACAAAGCCTTCCCCTGAGCGATTTGTTTCAGGCAGGCACCACTTTGCTTCATATCACCGGGAGGATGGCGCTCATCGTGCCTTTCGACCAGACGACTTCCTGCATCAACCTGGCCACCGGTCACGGGCTTTACCTTCATCGCAGTCTGACGGTGACATCCAAACCCGGAAAGTCTCCTTTTCGCAGCCTGATGGAATTCGGCTTTAACCAACCAGTTGTACCTGACACCACTTTACTCACCCTGTTAGATGCCGATGGCCGGTATTCGTCAGAATATCTTGAACTGACCTGTGAGTACCATTCCTTTTAATATATATTTTTGCACTTTACTATAAAACTTATCCCTCATGAAATTCTATGACCTTTACCTCCATGGGATCACGGTCTTCATGGGTTTTTTCGCCATGCTGAACCCCATCGGGAACATCCCGGTTTTTTTGGGAATGGTGCAGGATTTTGATAAAAAGACCCAAAACCAGGTCGCAGCCCGTGCCACCTTTGCTGCCTTTGTCATCATTGCTTTCTTTTCCATCTTCGGACATATCATTTTCCGGCTGTTCGGTATTACCTTGCCGGCTTTTCAGATTGCCGGAGGGATTATCGTTTTCATCATCGGGTACCAGATGCTGACGGCAAAAGAAAATACCATTCATTCCCAAGCGCCCCATGAAGAAGAACAGATGACAATGATCGCGCGCCAGATGGCTATTTCACCCCTGGGCATCCCCCTCCTTGCGGGTCCCGGTACCATTTCGACGGCAATGAACTTCGTAGGAGCCGAAAAATCAATAACCAACGTGTTGCTGGTGATCGGTATTTTCGCTATCATGTGCCTGATCACCTATCTCCTGTTCATCTCTTCACGGGTCATCGCAGAGAAAATCAGCAACGAAATGCTCAAGGTTGTTTCCCGTATTATGGGACTGATTCTGGCCGTCATTGCGGTTCAAATGATCATCATTGGCGTTGAGGGCACCATCGTCTATTTTAATCAATCGCAACAATGAAAAACTGCCTCCTGCCGGGTCTCCTGTTGTTGCTTTTTTTATGGGGATGTTCCCATACCCGCACTGAAAAGTGGCCCAATGGTAACAAGCGTTCAGAGGTCACGCTAAAGGGTGACAAATATGAAGGTCCTGCCCGTTACTGGTTTGAGAGCGGAACGCTTCAGATGGAATGTACTTACCAAAACAACCTGCTGGAAGGCACCCTGCGAAGGTATTATACCTCGGGCGCCCTCCACGAAGAGCAGCAATACGTCAAAGGTAAACTGCAAGGGATGGCGATCACACGGGATTTGACAGGGAACCTGATTACTCAATCGCAGTATCGGGAGGGGCTTTTATCCGGTCGTTTTGTAGAATACTATTCCAACCACCAGATCCGGACAGAAGGGAATTACCTCCGAGGGAACTATGAAGGAATCTGGTTGTATTACGATGCCGATGGTAACATTATCGGGGAGGGACGGTTCACCGGCGGAAAAGGCATTCAAAAAGCCTATTATGAAAACGGGAAAGTCAAACAATCAACCGCTTACAGTAATAATGTGAAACACGGAGAGGAAATCTTCTACAAAACTGATGGGACGATCGACTATGTAAACCGGTACCAGGAAGGCCGATTGATTGAAAAAGTCAGTCCCTGATCCCGTGTTTTACGGTTGAAGGTTTGTTTGAAAAAAATTACCCTCTTTTGTTTGGTTAATCATCAGGAACTGTTTAATTTTGCATTTGTTATTTATTTCACAGTGTTATCATTGTAACGATTAAATTTTTCTGGTATATAAACACCTAAAACTGAATCAACATGAACTTAGAGAAAATCATGAATGACCTGGAGAAAAAGCATCCGGGTGAAAAAGAGTACCTCCAGGCAGTAAGGGAAGTGCTTGAATCGATCGAAGAAGTTTACAATGAAAATCCTCAATTTGAATCGGCCAATATCATTGACCGTTTGGTTGAGCCAGACAGGATCCTCACTTTCAAAGTCTGCTGGGTGGATGATAACGGAAAAGTGCAGGTCAACCTGGGTTACCGGATTCAATTCAACAACGCAATCGGACCTTACAAAGGTGGTTTGCGTTTCCACCCCAGTGTCAACCTGAGCATTTTGAAATTCCTGGGTTTTGAGCAGATCTTCAAAAACAGCCTGACCACTTTGCCCATGGGCGGAGCCAAGGGAGGAAGTGATTTTGATCCCAAAGGCAAATCGAATGCCGAGATCATGCGCTTTTGCCAGTCGTTCATGTTAGAACTCTGGAAAATCATCGGTCCGGAAACGGACGTTCCGGCTGGTGACATTGGCGTTGGCGGCCGTGAAATCGGTTTCCTTTACGGGATGTATCGTAAGCTCGCCCGTGAAAACACCGGTGTCCTTACAGGAAAAGGGCTTAACTGGGGGGGCAGCCTGGTCCGTCCGGAAGCTACCGGATTCGGAGCAGTGTACTTCGCCAAAGAAATGCTGGCAACCAAAGGTGAGACCTTCAAAGGAAAAACCGTTGCCATCTCCGGTTTTGGTAACGTCGCATGGGGCGCCGTCAGCAAAGCCACCGAACTGGGCGCCAAAGTGGTTACCATCTCCGGACCCGATGGTTATATCTATGATCCCGACGGAATCTCCGGTGAGAAGATCGACTACATGCTCGAACTGCGTTCCTCTAACCAGGACATCGTGAAGCCCTATTCCTACGAATTCCCCAACGCTCAATTCCACCAGGGGAAACGTCCGTGGGAAGTGAAATGCGACATTGCACTGCCTTGTGCCACCCAGAATGAATTGGGTAAAGAAGATGCCGCTACCCTGATCAAGAACGGGGTATTCTGCGTTGCTGAAGGTGCCAACATGCCCAGCACCCCGGAAGCGGTTGAACTCTTCATCGAAAATAAAGTCCTCTTCGCTCCCGGCAAAGCCGTGAACGCCGGCGGTGTCGCTACCAGCGGTCTTGAGATGTCACAGAATGCCATGAAAATCAGTTGGGCTAAAAAAGAGGTTGACGAACGCCTCCACCATATCATGTGCAGCATCCATGAAGCTTGCGTGAAATACGGGAAAGACAAGGATGGCTATGTGAACTATGTAAAAGGAGCCAACGTTGCCGGTTTCCTTAAAGTTGCCAATGCCATGCTTGACCAGGGCGTGATCTGATCTCCCCTGACACCAGTATAATGAACGAAAATCCCGGCTTATGGCCGGGATTTTTTTGTATTTTTGACCATGCAATTTGTCCACCCGCTCTTTCTGATAGCCTTGGTCGCCATCACCATCCCGGTGATCATCCACCTGTTTAATTTCAGGAGATTTAAAAAAGTCTATTTCACCAATGTCAGATTCCTTCAGCAAATTGAACAGGAAACAAAAAAAAATGCCCAACTCCGGCAATTGCTGATCCTCCTGGCCCGTATCCTGGCTATTATCTCACTGGTAATCGCCTTCGCACAACCCTTTATCCCCTATGATAAAAACAAAGCTAAAAGGAAAGGAACCTTTGCCGTAAGTGTTTACATCGACAACTCCTTTTCGATGGAAGCCCTGGCTACCAATGGACGACTCATCGATGTCGCCAAAACCAGAGCCCGAGAGATCGTAGCCGCTTATGCGCCCTCCGACCGATTCCAGTTGCTCACCAACGACTTCGAAGGCCGTCACCAACGCGTGGTGAACCGGGATGATTTTTTAAAATTGGTGGAGGAAATCAAACCTTCACCCGTTCCCCGGACTTTACAGGAAGTAATCACCAGGCAAAGCGATCTGCTCATTGAAAGCAAATTGGAAAACCGGGATGCCTACCTGATCTCCGATTTTCAGAAGTCAACCATGAACCCGGGAAACACCCGGCCCGACACGACCATCACCTGGTTCCTGGTCCCACTCCATCCCGAAAAAAAAGACAACCTGTACATTGATACCGCATGGTTCGAATCACCGGTTCATCAGCCCGGACAACCGTCCCGGCTCAAAGTTCGTGTAACCAATGCCGGCTCTGAATCCCTGGAAAAAATTCCAGTCCGACTGACCATCAATTCCCTCCGGAAAGCTATTGGCAGCCTGACCTTGGCAGCCGGCTCTTCAACAGAAATTATACTGTCCTACACCGAAAATCCCGCCGGCATTCAATACGGGATGGTCGAAATCAACGATTATCCCGTGATCTTCGATGATCATTACTACTTTGCTTACCAGGTCACCCCCTCTATCGCCGTTATGACCATTTCGGGAAATCCTCCCGACCATTACCTCGATGCTGTATTTGGTCAGGATTCGGCTTTTCAGTACAGCGAAAGCGTTTACCGCCAGCTTGATTATGGCGCCCTTCCTTCCACCAATCTTCTCATTCTGAACGGAGTGAAAGAGCTTGCTTCAGGACTAATACAGGAGATAGCCGGATTTGTCAGAAACGGTGGCAGCCTGGTGATATTCCCACCTGATAACAAGGCAGTTGAAGCATACCGTCCTTTATTTACCACCTTTGAAATGCAAGGTTTCTCCCATATCGATACCCTCCCCCAGCGGGTCGCCTCCCTGCAGGTTGAAAGCGATCTGTTCAATGATATCTTCGAGAAAAAAAATGAGGGACCCTTTATTTTACCCGATAACCTCGATCTTCCCAAGGTTACAAAACACTTTGTATTTTCCTCCCGTTCGCTAAATAATGCGGAAATACTGATGCGGCTTCAAAACAACGACCCTTTCCTGGTTACAGCTCCTCTGGGCAAAGGGGTGATCTACATTTTTGCGGTCCCGCTGCTCGATTCATGGAGCAATTTTCCACGCCATCTTCTTTTCCTGCCAACCTTGTACAAGATCGCATTGCTGAGCAACCGACATCAACCCATTGCTTCCTGTGCCGGTAGTAACGCAAGGATCGAAGCCGGTAACGGATCATGGAGTGAAAAAAACCTTTTCAGGATCAGGAAAAACAACAGCGATTTCGAAATGGTCCCGCTGGTTGTGAATTCCCCGCAAGGCACAGCCATTTTTACCCGGGGACAAATACGGGAAGAAGGGCATTACACCCTTTTCAGCGGGAATTCGGCTGTGGAAGGACTTGGATTTAACTATGACCGGAATGAATCGGATCTCAATTATTTTGGCAACAAGGAATTGGAAACCCTTACCGTCAGGCTTCAATCCACCGACCTGCATGTGCTGAAAACCGGAATAACCCCCATGACCCGCCAGATAGAACAAATCCGACAGGGTCAGCCGGTCTGGAAAATTTTTCTCCTGTTGGCCCTTTTGTTCCTGGGAACAGAAATTGCGTTCATCCGACTTCTCAAAGGATAGCGTATTACCTTTACCAAATGTCATGAGAAAAGATATCCTGATCTATTTTTCCGGTAAAGCCATTCCGGCAGTGGTCAACCTGGCCATCATTATATTGGCTGTCAGGCTGATCGGGAAAGAGGAGTATGGAAAATATTCGCTGGTGTTTTATGCTACCATGCTCCTCAGCACGCTGACCATCGGCTGGATTCAGCAGGGCATCCTTCGTTTCCTCAGCGCTTACCCGGGTGAAGAGACGCTGATCTCCCAACGTTTTTTTTCCCTGACGTTGGTCAGCTCTTTTATAGCTATTCTGACAGGGAGTGTGGTTTGCATCTTCTATTTTCACCTCCGGGCTCTGGAGACAGGTATCGTTACCCTTTACCTCTTTTTCTATAATTTCCTGCTTTTTCACCTCACCTTGAACCAGACGCGAAAGAAGCCCTTGCAGTATGCTTTGCTGGAAGGAGGATACAGCTTGTTTTTCTTATTCCTGTTTTTGCTTCTTGCTTTGGTTTTCAACCGTTCCCGGTTCATTGTCCTTTTCGTGGCCATGCTGGCAGCTCTGATCATCAACGAAATTCTCCGTACAACACTCTATTCGACCAACAAGGGAGGAACGCATTTCCTGCGGTTTCAACAAGATCGGGTCTTTACCCGGAAAGTATTTCAATTTGGCTTTCCGGTCACTATCTGGCTTTTTCTTTCATACCTGTTGAATATCAGCGACCGCTTCATCATCAAAGAGTTTATCAGCTATGAAAGTACGGGGACGTATGCCGCCATCAAGGATCTGATCATTAAAATCTCCACTTTTACAACACTGCCTGTACTCCTGGCTTATCACCCGCGCATTGTGGAACAATGGAACCGTGACCAGCGAAAAGAGGCCTTGCAGCTGATCCGTGAAGGGTTGCGTTACTGCCTTGCCATCACTTTCATCATCATGGTTATTTTTTTATTATTCAACGATATAATCTACACCCATATCCTTCACCTGGCTGTAAAAAATCCCTGGCAGGTTTCTGTGACTCTCCTGCTTTCCGCTTTTCTATGGCAGGCAGCGTTATTAGTCCATAAACCGTTGGAATTATTGCTGAAACCCGGCTTTATGTTGGTAGCGATTTTCGTTGCATTGGCCGTGAACGGCGTCGGGAACCTTCTGCTGGTTCCACGTTTCGGGTATCCTGCTGCAGCACTGGTTTCTCTGGTTTCCGTTATTACCTATTTAATCGTTATTTTCGCATTCTTGTTCCATTTCAGGCGCAAAGGGGAATTCATTTCTACTCCTTCTGCCTGAAATGCAATCTGAACGGCTGATCCGGTGACCGATGAAGAAAGCAGATATACTGATCCTGAGCGTTATCTATCATTCCTACCCGGAGACCATCCGCTTTATTCAGAGTTTTGAACCTGAAAATACCCAGGGAATATTGCTGGTACTTGCCGACAACAGTGAACAGCCGCCCCCCGCTGATTTTCTTGATTTTATAGGAACTCTTCCCTATGTATATTACTTTTCATCCGGTAAAAACCTTGGTTATTTTGGTGGAGCCAGGGAGGCGCTCGACCACTACCTCAGGGACCAACCTGAAATTCCCCGGTGGGTACTTGTTACCAACGTGGATATTGTTTTCACACCCGGTTTTCTATCGCGGTTGAAGAACAGGGAGTGCCCGGAAAAACTGGGCATGGTAGCTCCCTCCATCCTCTCGAAGCAATGGAAGATCGACTATAACCCGGGGTTACTTAAACCCTATTCCGCATCAAGGTTCCGGTTTTTCAGGCTCCTTTACAGCCATTACCTGATCCACAATCTTTACCTGTTGCCCGCCTACCTTAAAAAATGGTTAACCGGACACTGTAAAACGAAAGCCAAAAGGGTGGAGGGCAGGGTACCTCCCCTGACCAGCATCTATGCACCTCACGGATCGTGCCTTATATTCAGTCACCGGTGGTTTGAAAAAGGAGGTAACCTCCGACTTCCCCATTTTCTCTTCGGAGAGGAAATTTTCGTGGCGGAGACGACGAAGCGCCTGGGGCTGGAGGTGATTTACGATCCATCTTTGGAAATACTTGATTATGAACACGCTTCGGTAGGCTTTTTTGTAAACCGGACCACCAACAGGTATTACCGGGAAATGTGCGGATCGATCCGCTCAATGTATTATCAATGAATCTGAACCAACAATGAACCGGTTGACTGTCGAACCCGGCCCTGAGGCTCCCCTTGTATCGGTGATTGTTCCCTGTTACAATGAAGCGAAATTCATCGGTCCTTTGATTGAGAATTTACAACAGCAGGACTATCCGACCGACCGGCTCGAACTCCTGCTGATCGATGGTCAGAGCCAGGATACCACGCAGGAAATTATTGGTCTGTACAGGAAGCATGATCCGCGGATTAAGCTCCTGATCAATGAAAAGCGGTTCGCTCCTTTCGCCCTGAACCTGGGGATCAGGCAAGCAGCCGGGGAAGTGATCATCCGGATGGATGCCCACGCGGTTTACCCGGAGAATTATATCCGGCAGTTGGTAGAAAACCTTTTTGAACTGAAAGCTGACAATGTGGGAGGAAGATGGATCACCGTTCCTGCCAACGATTCAATGACTGCCCGCACTATTGCAGTTGCCCTCTCCTCAGTCTTTGGTGTGGGGGATGCCAGCTTCCGGCTGAAACCAGCCGGAAGCTGCCCGGTGGATACCGTTCCGTTCGGGTGTTTCAGGCGTTCACTGTTTGACCGTATTGGGTATTTTGACGAAGAGCTTCTTCGCAACCAAGATGATGAATTCAATGCCCGGATCCTTCAAAACGGGGGAGCCATCTACCTGATCCCCGATATCGCCATCACCTATTTCGCCCGTCCTGACCTCAAGTCATTGAGCAGGATGTATTACCAATACGGCTATTTCAAACCGCTGGTCAACCTCAAACTGAAAAAACCTGCCACAATACGTCAATTCATCCCTCCACTTTTCGTCCTCTTTTTGTTGATCGGCTGGGTACCGGGGATCTTCTGCCCCCCCCTCTTCATCGGTTATTGTGCCGGTATTGCTTTGTACCTGGCAGCCGGTCTGTTTTTCGCATTGAAAGAAGGCATCCGGAGCCGGCAGTTTTTTCTTTTCCCTTACCTTCCGGTAGTCTTTTTTATACAACATTTTTCATACGGGAGCGGATATCTGGCGGGAATCTTCAGGTTCGTCTTCATGAGGAAACGTGCTTTGCATTTACAAAATTCAAGATAATAAGATCTGACCATGCGCCATCGAATCCATCAACAGATCCTTTACCTTTCCTGCATTGCGCTGGCCTTTTTCCTTCCTCTTGCTCCCAAAATCCTTCCTTCGCTGATCATGGTCATGGGTATTAATTGGCTGGTAAGCGGAATCTGGCTGAGAACGATTTCCCGGTTCCGCTCCGAAAAATGGAGGGGCCAAACCCTTTTCTTTGCCGCACTGTACCTGTTATACCTGGTCGGGATGCTCTATTCCACTGATTTCAGTTACGGCTGGTTCGATCTGCAAGTCAAACTCTCCCTGCTGATCTTTCCCCTGATTTTTTCCACGAGCGACCTGACCACCTTCACTCCTTCCAGGATAAGCCTGCTTTTTGGAGCTTATATTAACGGGATCATCGCCGGTTCGGTGATGTTGTTGTTGCATACCCTGGTGATCAACGCCCGGTGGGGAGTTCCCGACCCGTGGTACTATACCAACCTGGCATGGTTCTTCCATCCTACCTATCTGGCCATGTACTACTGTTTCGGGATGGCCGTTTTGCTGTGGCATATCGGTTCGAATTCTTCAAAAAACCCCTTTATTCTCACCCTGCTGCTCTGTCTCTGCGCCTTGTACCTCGAAATTCTCATTTTTCTGCTCAGTTCCAAGGCAGGTGTCATGGTACTGGCGCTGATTCAGGTACTCTTCCTGCTTTTGCTGGTTCATAAAAGAACACCCTTGTACCGGGTTGTTTATGTATTTATGTTCCTTGCCATCGTTTTTGTGGTCAATTCCAGGATGTTTCCCAAGGGTTTCAACCGGTTTTCCACTGCCGATAAGATGATCACCGATTCAAGGACCCGGGCCACCAATCCGAATGACGGTACGGTGGCCCGGATGGAGATATGGAAGATCTCGGCAGATCTGATCCGGCAGCATTTTATGTTTGGTGTGGGAACGGGCGACGTGAAAAATGTGTTGATGGAATCGTACCGTGAGCATCAATTGTATCCGGTGTACAAAAAAAAACTGAACGCTCACAACCAGTACATTCAGACCTTTCTGACCTTAGGGGTGACGGGTTTTTTACTCTTGCTGGCAGTTCTTTTCAGGCCGGCATGGCACAACCTGAGAAAGGAGGATTACCTCTATGTCGCTTTCATTGTCATCTTTGCCGTCAACCTCCTGTTTGAGTCGATGCTCGAAATTCAGGCCGGGGTGGTATTTTACGCCTTTTTCAATGCTTTGCTCTTTTCGACAGCTTTTGTTGAAAAGCCCTTGGGGTCATAAACTTTCTCGTTGCTAAACTCAAAACCATGCCGGGTAAATCCATTGTATCATTTCTGACCAGTTCTGCCAAAATACCGCCGATTCGCAAAGGTGATCCCAAGGCCATCCGGGGATGGATCATGTACGATTGGGCCAATTCGGTGTACCAGTTGACCATCTCTTCAGCCATTTTCCCCGGTTATTACAACCTGGTAACCTGCCGGGGAGATGATTGCATGGTCAATTTTTTGGGGATGAAGGTGGTCAACAGTGCGCTCTATTCTTATACCATTGCTGCTGCCTTTTTAATCATCGGAATTTTCTCCCCGTTGCTCAGCGGGTTGGCCGATTACACGGGTCGTCGTAAGACTTTCATGAAAGTATTCACGCTGATCGGGTCCATCTCCTGCATGGCGCTTTATTTTTTCGACAGCGATCATATCACTCTGGGGATCTTCGCTTTCGGGCTGGGTACGTTAGGTTATGCCGGGAGCATTGTATTTTATAATTCCTTTCTCCCGGTCATTGCCGCTCCTGAGGATCAGGACCGGATTTCGGCGAGGGGGTATTCAATGGGTTATATCGGGGGTGTGGTTTTATTGTTGTTCAACCTTTGGATGATCCTTGCCCCCGGTTTTTTCGGAATCGCGCAGGATTCGTTGCTTCCGGCAAAGATTTCCTTCCTTTCGGTAGGCCTTTGGTGGTTTGGCTTTGCACAGATCACTTTTAACAGGCTTCCCAAATACGCTTATCGTCGAAGAAGCGGTAAAGAAAACGTCATCCTGGCCGGGTATCGTGAGATCATTAAGGTTTTCAAAGAGGTAAGAAAATCCTTCAGGTTATCGGTCTATCTTGGTGGTTTTCTTTTCATGATGATGGGTGTCATCACGGTGATGTTCATGGCAGCTTCTTTCGGGACCAAAGAGTTGAAGCTCCCCAACGAGGTGGTCATCCCGACTGTTTTGCTCATCCAGTTCCTGGGGATTGCCGGGGCCTGGTTTTTCGCCCGGTTATCCGGCAAAATCGGCAATATCCCTTCCCTGCTTTTAGCCATTGTGATCTGGATCCTCATTTGCTTAGGCGCTTACACGATCCGTTCTGCTTCCGGGTTTATCACGGCAGCCGTATTTATCGGTTTTGTGATGGGCGGTTCACAGTCGCTGGCCCGTTCGACCTATTCCAAGATGTTGCCTGAGACGACGGACCACACCTCCTATTTCAGTTTTTTTGATGTCATGGAGAAGTTCGCTACTGTATTTGGGTTGGCCTTGTTCGGGTTTATGGACAGTCTGACCCACAGCATGCGTTCGGGTGTGATGATGTTGGCCATATTCTTTGGGATCAGCATGGTCTTTTTTCTGGTTTTGATGAAAAAGAAGAAATGAAAAGGATATTGCCAGCTTCATTGATCGTCATATTGTTTTACAATATGATGGGATTTTATTTGAATTATACCCTTGAACAACATTCAATCAGACATGCCATAAAACACAGGCTGAAGGAAAACATTCCCATCAGTCAACTGACCCTGATCACCATTACTGAGCGAAATTGCAAACAAATAAGGTGGATAGAAAAAAACAAAGAATTCTGGTATGAGGGGAACATGTACGACGTCGTCAAGATCAAAAAGAAAAGTAATGCCACCTGCTATTATTGCATTAATGATACCAGGGAGAAAAAGCTGATGGTCAACCTGGATAAGCTTGTCAGGGAACAAACAAGCGATTCCCGGTCAACCACGATTCAGAAAAAACCCGTTAATGATTATCTGCTTCCCACTAGGGGATCCCTGTTTTTCAATATGACAATCATTCAGTACTGGGAATATTCGGTGGTATTACAATCCGTCGACAGGGAAATTCTCACTCCGCCACCCCGTTCGCTTTTCTGCCCGACTATTTTTTCATAAGGACGGTTGTGGTTTTGCATCCGGCCGGAGACAGTTAAATGTCTTCTACAAGTAATATGATACCATTATCAGGGGATCGTGTATTATTCTCCTATTTAGATTACTTATCGTACAAAACACCCAATAATTTAGTAAAAAAAGTAAATTCATGAAAAAAAATGCCTTTGTTTTTCTCGTTTTGAGCATCTTTTTCAGTCTCAGCGTCTCTGCAAAACTGGTAGAGATCAAAGATGCAAAACAGGCCGGGATCACTTTTTATTTTCAACGCCTGACGAATAATCTTCATCAGGCAGTCCCATACAGTTCTATAACCATCAAGGACGAATTTGTTGAAAAAACCGATGGTCTTCCTGTGTATTATATTTTCAATTTTGCAGGAAATGGTTACATCATTGTTTCGGCCGATGATGCTTGTTATCCGATCCTCGGGTATTCTTTCGAATCCTCCTATTCTCCGGAAAACGTTCCTGAAAATTTTACATTTTGGTTATCCAATTATAAATTCGAAATCAACTCGGTGCGGGAGAAAAACCTCAAATCCGATGCTGCCATCAACAAGGAATGGAGCCAGCTTTTAAAGAAAGGCCCGGTTTATTCTGACCATCCTGTGGCCACCAGGGATGTTGAGCCTCTGATCAGGAGTATGTGGAATCAGGATTTCCCTTATAATGGTATGTGTCCGAAAGACCCGGCCAGTACAGGCAGCTATTTTGGGCGCGTTCCGTCGGGATGCGTGGCTACTGCCATGAGCCAGATCATGCATTACTGGCGGTATCCTGCCCAGGGACAAGGTTCCCACTGTATCAGTCCCATACAATCAAACTATGGACAACAATGTGCCAATTTCGGGGAAACCACTTACGATTGGAATGGAATGCCCGACGAAACCAATCTTGAATCCAACGCATTGGCCCTCCTGGCCTGGCATTGTGGCATCAGCGTCGATATGCAATATGGTCCGGATGGTTCAGGCACAGCTACAAGTAAAGTACCCTATGCCCTGAAGACCTACTTCAAATATGCCAATACTGTCCAGCATAAACTCCGTTACAGCAACTACCAGAGCTGGCTCACCCTTCTCAAAGGGGATATTGACGCTGGTAAACCCATTGAATATTCCGGGGATAACAACGTGGTAGGCCATGCTTTTGTACTGGACGGATACCAGCAGGTCGGGTCCGACTATATGTTCCATTTCAACTGGGGGTGGGGTGGCACGGCAAACGGTTATTTTTATATCAACAACCTCAACCCCAATGGTAGTAATTTCAATCTCAACCAGGCCGCTGTGGTGCACATTGCCCCCGATCCATCTTTCTATCCATCTTATTGTGCAGGAAATGTGAATGTTACTGCCACTTTAGGTTCTGTTGAGGATGGCAGCGGTCCGGTAGCCGACTACCAGAATAACGCCAATTGCAGCTGGCTTATCGCACCTGACGACAGTGTACATACGATCACACTCAGTTTCACCGATTTCAACACAGCCACCGAAGATATCGTGAATGTTTATGATGGGATCGATGCGACAGCTCCGCTTTTAGGGACTTTTTCAGGGAATTTAACCTCCATGCCTTCAGTGACTTCTACCGGTCCTTCCATGTTCATTACCTTTATCACCAATGGTTCCGGTACCGCTCCCGGGTGGAAGGCCAACTATTCTACCACCTTTATTAAGTTTTGTAACATGACCACAAACCTTTTGGAAGCATGGGGACATATTGATGATGGTAGCGGACGATTCTCATACAGAAATCTATCTACCTGCAAATGGTTCATCACACCTCCAGGCGCCAGCAAGCTGATTATTACGCCCAACAACTTCAATACCGAACCAGACCAGGATAAACTAATGATTTATGATATCGGTACCGGTGATTTACTGGCAACATTGTCGGGTAACTATACAACACCTCCTGCCCCGATCTCTTCGACCACAGGTTCGGTGATGCTGATCTGGCAAACCAACAATTCGGTGCGCGGAGCCGGCTGGGACCTTGACTATTCCCCGGTAGTCGGCACCGAAGAAAAGACTGCGTTCAAGGATCTTACTTTTTATCCAAACCCTGCCGACGAAGAGGTTACTATCCGGTATTCCATGCCGGAAGCTATTAGGATTACTTTTCGCATTACGGATCTTACGGGAAAACTTCTGAAGAACTGTTCAGCGATTGCTCAACCAGGGGAAAATATCCAGAAAATCGATATTTCAACCGTCAAACCCGGAATTTATTTCCTGCAGGTGATCACCGACCAGGCAATTCAAAACAGTAAACTGATCATCAATTAGATCAATTCCACCAATATACCCGGGGGAAAGCTGTCCGGTTTTTTCCCGGGTATATTATTTTTGTAAACATCTGCTTACAAAATAATTGAAACTATTAGAAAGGCTGACATCAGTATGCGGAATCAGTAAATATTTCCAAGGCTTCCCACCATTTTTTGTCGTATAGTCCGATGCGTGCTTGCAATATTCCAACGCTGCCTTCGCTTTTTCCTGAACATCGGTTGCGTCAATGTCACCTTCTTTCTTTGTTTCAACAAGGTATATTGAATCGGCTGTCTCAACTACGAAATCAGGAGAGTACTGTTTTGAATTGTGCTTCCAGTAAATCCTGAATTGGTTTTTTGCAGGCCGTAACCATTTCAGAACTGTTTTATCTTGCTCAAGAATGATGGAAAAGTCCTTCTCTGTCTTTGAGTCGAATTTATAGGAATGATGGTAGGACTTTGAGAATCCACTGAATAAAAGACCGGGAATCAACGAGGTCGGGGTTATGGTATCTGTGTATAGATGAATCTTGTCCTGGGTGTACTTGGAATAATTATGATCCAGGATTCGTTCAAAAGGATAAACCACGGGTTTTTCATATTTGGCTTCTTCAATGTAAAAATTCAGCATCATCTGGGAGAAGATGAACCGGCCGATCTCCCGCTTATTATACAGAACTACGTTATAAAGATCCTCATCGTTCAGGTAAGTCCTGAATTTCCCGATAGCCTGCGATGACATTTTGAAAAGCAGATCCGACTGTGAATCATAATCCACCTCCGGGTAATTGACCAATTCATTCACTAAAATATTCTCATTTGTGTCGGCGATTATCCGGCCTTTGCCCTGAATGATCTCCTGTGAATTATCCTTTAAGGATTGCCGGAGTATCTCCTCTGATACGGGCTGGAAATTCAGGTTTTTCGTATCCAGATCAAAATCATGAAACCCATGCCTGATATCGCCCGACTGTTGGATGATGATCCTGGGAATCTCGATGATGTGGTCGGAAAAATCCTGTACGGCGATAGCATAAATCCTATCAGCTTCGGCAACCATGGCGGCAACAAATAATTGGGTCTGCGGATTGCTCTCAATCCGGCTTTTAAAACGTTCAATGGCAATTTTTTTAACCTCACTGCTGCTGATCTCACTGACATTTCTAACAAGTTTTGCCAATTCAGGTAAATCTTGTATGATATTCTGCTGTATTTCAAGTGTAAGTGTAGCTTCCTCTCTTTTCTTTTCATCCGGGATTTTTGCTATCTCCTGTTTTGCCGCTTCATATTTGGTGTCCAGCGCCGACTTTACGGATATTACTTCTTTCGATCTGCAGAGTTCCACCGGATCGATCTCGATGATATTTTCTTTCCGGATAATGGAATCGGGCTTGTTGGCTTCTTCAATAATTTCCTGGAATTTGTCATGCGAAACGATGGTCAGTTTATCAACTTTGGGATTTCCGGTACGCTTGCCATAGGGCAAACGAAGCCCCCGGCCAATGGTCTGTTCCCTCAATGTAAGCGATGCTGCCGTACGCAGGGGAACAATCGTATAAAGATTCGTCACGTCCCATCCTTCCTTCAGCATATTCACATGTATCACGATTTCGGTCCGGTTATCCGGATCTTCAACTGAAAGTAACTGCTGAATGTTTTCTTCCTTTTCCTCTCCTCTTTGATTGGAATGGATTTCAATCACTTTATCAGAATAGCGGCCATCAAAGAAAGTGTTTTGTTGAATCAGCTTTTTGATCTCGGCGGCATGATCCGTCTCTTTGGCAACGATCAAGACAAAGGGTTTAACCTGCTTTGTTCCTGTTTCCCGGGCATAGATATCCAGAGCGACTTTGGTGTCTTCATGTATCCGTAACCCATCTTCAATTTTTATCCGGTCAAGCTCCTCTGCTTTGTAAGCATCTGGATTGAAATCCCTGCGGGTGGCAACGCATGGCTCTTTCACAAATCCGTCCCGGATGGCATGAGCCAGCGAATACTCATAAACCACATTTCTGAATTTTACCGGCGTTCCGGCTCGTTCTACCTGTGGAGTTGCAGTGAGCTCCAGTCCAAGCAAAGGCTGAAGTTCATTGATAACCTGCATGCCCCGGTCAGCACGGTAATGATGGGATTCGTCCATCAACAAAACCAGGTCATCCAATTTGCTCAGGTAATTGAAATAGGACTCTCCTAAGTATTCAACAAGCCGTTTTATCCTTGGTTCTTTTCCGGATTTGGTCTCAGCATTGATTTTAGAAATGTTGAAAATATTGATATGGACGTCGGACTGAAATAAACGGGATTGTGATATTTCGCCGTAGTTGTCTCCGGTAATGATTCTTGGCGGTTCCGTTGCAAATTCACCAATTCCTTTAAATACATACTTCGGGTTCTGTGGATTCTGGAAATCATCCATCAGTTTCTGGTAAATGGTAAGGTTGGGAGCAAGTACAAAAAAATGTTTTATTCCCTTGGCGAGATACAAGTAGGTGACAAATGCACCCATCAGCCGGGTCTTTCCAACGCCTGTCGCCAGTGCAAAACACATGGAAGGGAAATCCCGCTCAAAATCAACGCATGTACGAAACCGCTCATTCACTGTTTTAAGTTTCTCTTCGGGGGAGGCTGGCTGGAGAATATCCTGCTCCCCGTTTACGAGCTCAGAAAGGATCTCCAGGCTTCTTGTCTGTGGCGGGCGAAGACTGAGGCGGTTATTGATCTGGTTGGCAATTCTATCCATAGCGAAACAAAGCATTAAAAGAGGGTTGGGTCAGATGTATCTTGTTTCCAGGCTTTTTTCCCGATCGGTGTCTTGGTTTTTTTTTCAATCTGGTTAACTTGTGAATCCATGACTGATTCTGCCGGTTCGTTCTCCAGGGGTACATTTACGATGTTCAGGCTGTAATCGTCTTTCCC
>ERZ1645192.98-NODE-98-length-55810-cov-6.693086_pt1 | contig 55810 bp, 35 predicted proteins | sample MGYA00575354_ERZ1645192 | MGnify/ENA primary metagenome ERZ1645192 (study PRJEB40844, sample SAMN11349763) | freshwater sediment metagenome | isolation source: river sediment | host: Sediment | place: India: Faizupur Khadar , New Delhi | collected 2017-02-21 ... | reverse complement strand
TCGACCCCGACGGCAACGAGATCCGCCATCACCGGCCGCTCGACGGGGTGAAAAGCCTTGCGCTCGGACTCGATATCGGTTCCACCTCGACCAAACTCGTCGTACTCGACGCGGCGAACAAGGAGCCGCTTTTCGATCTGTACCGTAAAACGGGCGGCGACCCGGTCGGGGCGACCCGCAAGATATTCGGCGCTTTCTACCGCATCCTCGGCGACCGCGTCCTAGAGATAGCCGCCTTCGGCACCACCGGCAGCGGCCGGAAACTGGTCGGCGAGATATTCGGCGCCGACACGATAGTCAACGAGATAACGGCCCACGGCACCGGCGCCGCCATGTTCTATCCCGACGCCGAGACCATCTTCGAGATCGGCGGGCAGGACGCGAAATACCTGCGGCTGGAAGACGGGCTGGTCGCCGATGTCAACATGAACTATGTCTGCGCCGCCGGCACCGGCAGTTTCGTCGAGGAACAGGCGCGCAAACTGGGTTACGCGCTCGACCGTATCGGTCCCGCCACCGAGAACATCGCCCCGCCGGTCACCAGCGACCGCTGTACCGTCTTCATGGAGCAGGATCTCCGCGCCATCCTCAAACAGGGTTACAGCAAACAGGAGGCGCTCGCGGCGGTCCTCTATTCGGTCATCCAGAACTACCTGATGAAAGTGGTCGGCAACCGGCCGATAAGCCGCAAAAGGGTCCATTTTCAGGGGGCCACGGCGCGCAACAAGGGTCTGGTCGCCGCGTTCGAGAACCTGCTTGGCGTCGAGGTGGTCGTATCGCCCTTCTGCCATGTCATGGGGAGCATCGGCGCGGCGCAGATAGCGCTCGAAAAGACCGCCGAGGGTGTTCCCAGCCGTTTCATCGGCCCGCAGGCGGCGACCGTCGAAGTGACCACCAGCACCTCGGTCTGTAAGCTCTGCACCAACTACTGCCGCATCAACACCATCACCCGGACCGACGGCGGCAGTTTCAGCTGGGGTTTCATGTGCGGCCGCGACCCGTCGGAAGAGAAACGGCGCGAACTGCCGCAGTACGATTCATTCCGCCTGCGCAACGCCCTCTACTACAAAAAAGAAGAGCTGTCCAAGCCGCCGAAGGGGACGGTCCACATCCCGCATACCCTCGTTAACCATACCTACTATCCGCTGTGGCGTAAGTTCTTCGCGCTCCTCGGCTACGAGACGCAGCTTTCGGGACTCTACAGCACCCCGGCGATCCGCGAAGAGGCGGCCCGCCTCGCGACGGGCGACTTCTGTTATCCGGCCAAGGTCGCCATCGGTCACGCGGTGAGCCTGTTCAAGAAGAACGCGCTGGTTTTCCATCCATATTATATCAGCGATAAACAGCAGATGACGACCGCTTTTTCCTTCTTCTGCCCCTATGTCGAGAGCAGCCCGGCGGTCATCCGCTCGTTCGTCGAGCGGGGCGGCCGCAGCGACATCCGGTTCCTCACGCCGGTCATCGACCTGCGGCTCGACACCTTCAAGGTCGCCAAGATGATCCATGAAGCGATAGAACACGAGATACCGGCGAAGAAGAAGGAGATAGAGAAGGCATTTATCGAAGCCTACGCGGCGTGGGAGACGCTTTACGGGAACATCCGCGCCGAAGGGGAGAAGATAGCCGCCGCGCGGGAGAAGGAGAACAAGCCGGTATTCGTCATCATCGGGCGCCCCTACAACATCCACGACCGCGGCGTCAATCTCGGCATCGCCGAGGCGATCGCGGCGATGGGCCACGATGTGGTGCCGATAGATATGCTCGACCTCGACCTCCCGACGCTCGCCGACGGGAACCACTTCAATGTATTCTGGAACTACGGCCAGAAGATCGTCGCGGCGGCCAAACGGGTCCGCGCCACGAAGAATATGTTCGCGATATACCTGTCGAACTTCAACTGCGGCCCCGACAGCTTTCTTCTGAGCTATGTCGAGGAGGAGATGAAGGGGAAGCCGATGCTGATACTCGAACTCGACGAACACGACTCCGACGGCGGCTACCGCACCCGCGTCGAGGCCTTCATGGATGTGGTGCGCAGTTACCGCAAGAAGGGCGGGCTCAAGCGGAGCGGCAAGGGGACCATGCCCGAGGTCTTCACCGCCGACCGGCCGATAGACCTGAAGAGCGGCACGATCTGGATACCGCCGATGCACGAGGCGGTGTCGCGGATGTTCGCGGCGGCGTTCCGCGCCGGCGGCTACGAAGCGCGGTCGCTCGACCCCGAGGACGAAGAGGATCTGCTGCTGGGCAAGCGGACAACCCGCGGCTGTGAATGTCTGCCGATGACCCTCACGCTGGGCGCGATACTCAAAAAAGCGGGGCGTGAACGGGACAAAAAACACATTATTTTCATGCCGACGGCGGAAGGGCCGTGCCGCTTCGGACAGTATAACCTATTGGAACGCAAGGTCTTCTGGAACGAAGGCTACGATAATATCGAGATACTTTCACCTTCGTCGATCAACAGTTATCAGGGGGTCGATGAGGGTATCCGCCGCGCCCTGATGCACGGCACGATGGCGGGCGATCTGCTCCTCAAACTGACGACCAAGATCCGTCCCTACGAAGTGACCAAGGGCGACGCCGACGAACTCTTCGAGAAAAGTCTGACGCTCCTTGAGAATGAATTGTCGGCGGGCCGCGACCTGCGGCTGGTATTCCCCGGCATCGTCGACGATTTCGCGAAGATCCCGCGAACCCACGAACAGCGGCCGCTGGTGGGGGTCGTCGGCGAGATATATGTCCGCTGTAACCGCTTCGCCAACGGCGATATCATCCGCGTGATCGAACAGAACGGCGGCGAGGCGTGGCTGTCGCCGATCCACGAATGGATATCCTACACTATGTATATGCAGTCCTTCATGGCCAAACAGCAGGGGGTATCGCTTTTCGGGCAGGGAGAATCGCTCGTCAAGAACCTCTATTTCGGCCAGATCGAGAAGAGCTACTACCGCGCCGCCCACCGTCTCCTTTCCGACCGGCACGAACCGCCGATGAAAGAGGTGATGGAGGAGGGGATGAAGTACCTGCCGGTCGATTTCTCCGGCGAGGCGATCATCACCATCGGCCGGACGATACTCTTCGCCCGTCAGGGGGCGAAGATGGTGGTCAACACCGCGCCGTTCGGCTGTATGCCGGGGACCATCACCGGATCGATATTCCTTGAACTCAAGGATGCGCTCGGCATCCCGATAGTGTCTCAGTTCTACGACGGCGACCTCGACATCAACGACAAGGTATCGGCCATTCTCAAGACCATCGTCTCCAACGAGGCGCTGGAGCCGGACCCGGAAGATGATATGACGGTGCCCGCCGAAGGGTGAGGCGGCGTTATTCCTGATCGGAGGCGGTACAGCGCTCCGTTTCCACGAAATTATTTATCGCGTCCACCAGCGACAACGACCCGCTTTTCACATCGTCGATGAAGAAGACCTCGCCGCCGGTCGCCAGCGGTATGGAGTCTTTGCCGTTGTAGGCGGTAAAGAAGCCCGGCTCGACATTGGTGGTCGCGGTGGAGCCGCCGATCTTCGCGGCGAAAGCGGCGACGCGGATGCGGCCGTCCTTCAGCAAGGTCACCGTCTCGTCGTAGGTGTGCTGGGCGGGAAGACCGCTGGTGAACGAGGCGGGTTTCTCGCGGAAGGTATCGTCGGTGGTGAGGATGATGATGCGCAGCGTCTTGCTGACATCGCGCCACTGGAAGTTCTTCGCGGTCAGGGCGAGGCCGTCGAGCGAGTTCTCGGGCCAGTCGCTGTTGCCGGCATCGCTCTGGGTCTGTTGGTTGGTGGAGGTGTGCTGATACCATGAGTGAAAATCGCCCTTGAGCGCCTCGACGGTCGCGTAGGGGGCGCCGGAATTGACCAGCGTCACATCGTCGACAAATACCGTCAGCCCCATCGTCGGGGTCAGTTCGATATTCTGGGAAACATAATTCCAGACGAGTCCGATCTGGTTCTCCATATCCTCAAGTATGTAGTCCATGCTGGTCGAGACATCCATCACGAACACGAGGTCCATCCGGTCGTAGCAGGGGGTGCCGCCCATGACGGCGGGCATACTGCATCCCAGCGCGCCGTAGCAGGCGAATACGCTGTAATAATGGATCACTCCGGCGTCGACCGCCGTGTCGGCATAGGTCTCGACGAGCGCTTCGTTCAGCAGGTCGCCGTCGTTGATGTTCTGCGGGAACGCGGCCAGACTGCGGACCACCTTGATGTCGGTGAGTCCCGTCATCGTCGGGTTGGTCCAGGTGAGCACGAGTTGATCTATGGAGGTCTCTATCTTCAGATTGGTCACCGGGTCGAGCCACTGACCGGGAGTGTCGTCGTCGGGGAGGATGGCGTCGCTCCCGGTGCTGTCGGGTTGGTCGGTGTCTGATTGATCATCGGCGGCAGAGTCGGACTGGTCTGAACCGGCCGTCTGATCCTCGTCCTTTAGGTCCTTTTCGTCGTTTATGTCCTTTTCCCCATCTTCCCCGCCGCCGATGAGGTCGGTGTCGGTGTTCCAGTCCTCTTCAGGGGGCGTGCAGGCGGCAAAAAACAACATAAAGACCGGGAGCAACAGTAAAAAGCGTCCCATTTTTTTCTCCGTTGGTTTCGTCAACAGCGAAAGTATAGGGGTGTCCCGCGGTAAAAGCAACTATCGGTCGCATTTTTTTGCCAAACGGGGAGCTATCTGCTAGCATCGCTTCCGCAAAGTGGCCGCTGAAATTAAAATGGAGAAATGAAATGGCGCGTGTAATGATTTTCATTGACGGCGATTGGTTGCTCGATTCGCTCCACCTGCTGGCCGGCAGCGGCGCGGCGGGAGACCTTTCGCTCGATTTCGCGCTACTGCCCCGCGCGCTCGGCGTCGAGGCGGCGCAGGCGCTCGACCTGACCGGAGCGGAGGTGGTCCGCACCTTCCTGTACGCGAAAGATATCGAAAAAGAAGAAAAGGATGCCGATACGGATAGCCGCCGCGAACGGTTCGCCCTTCTGCGCGAGGACCATCACTACGAGGCGCTCCTGTTCCCCACCGAGCGGGAGGGGGGCATGGCGCTTGTCGCCGAACTCTTCTACTATGCGGCCCTTCCCGGCGCCCTCGATGTGGCCGTGGTCGTGGCGGGAGACCGGGATCATCTCCCCTCGCTGAGACTTCTGCGCCGGCTCGGGAAACGGGTGGTCATCGCGAGCATCAAGGATGCCTGCGACCGCGAATACGCCGATCCTTCGGCGTTGGCGGGCGTGGTCGACGCCGGGATCGTCTGGCTCAACGATATCGTGCCGCGCATAGAACTGCGGGCCGAAAAGCGCCAGTTGGAGTGTCTTTCGCCGCTGCATCAGGGGCCACGCAAGGTGTGGAGCGATTTCCGGCCGCGCGCCGGCCGCCCCTTCTACTGCGACGAATGCCGCCGCCGCTTCGCCGAACAGCATCAATCCTTTTCCGCGCAGCCCGAACCGACGGGAGATCCTCTGCCGGGCGAGATATGCAAGGTGGTGCGCGAGAAAGGCTACGGCTTCATCCGGGGCGTGGACGGGCGCGAATTCTTTTTCCATCTTTCCGATCTGACCGACATCGAGTGGGATGCCGCCGATATCGGGATGATGGTGACCTTCCTGGTCAAGCGCGAACCGGAACCGGGGCGCGCCGGCGCGGCGGGACGGGTACTGCGGTCGGCGGATGCGACGCCTTCGATCGACCCGGCGGCCTCCCCGACGGCGGAGACGGAAAACCCGGTAACGGTCGAGTGAGGCGGGATAGCGGGGCTTCATGGATATCATAGATATTTTCCATCTGACCGGCGCGTTTTTCACGGTCGCCGTGGTCGTTTTCATCGTCCGTCTCATCGCGCGGTTGCGCCGCCTGAATCGCGAGGCGCGGGAGAACTTCGACCGTTTCGTCGCCAGCCGGAAGGAGCATGAACAGGAACTCCGGACCAAGGAGGAGGAATTCCGCCTGCTGGCCATGACGCTTCCCATCGGCATCTTCAAACTGAATCTTTCCAATGAACTGACCTATGTCAACACCCGTTTCCTCGAGATACTCGGTATCCCGCTCGAGGAGAATTTCGAGATGAACTGGATAGATTTCGTCGTCGCGGAGGACCGTGAACCGCTCATACGGACGCTCGACGAAAGCCGCCTGAAGTTCCACGAGGTGCAGAACGAATTCCGGGTGCGCGGCGCCGACGGCCGGACCCGCTGGGTCGAACTGCGGCTGTCGACCGCCATATCGGACGACGAGATACACTTCATCGGCGTTCTGGAAGACATCGGCCGCCGCAAACGGATGGAGGCGGAACTGCTTTCCCTGCGCGAAACATCCCGCCCGGCCGATGAGCGGCCCGAGACCGAAGGGATGACCAGCGAGGCTTCGGACGGATCGCTCGGAGCGGAACGGGAAGAACGGCTTCCTCCGCCCGCGGTCCCGGGCGATGCCCGCATCCTGCTGGTGGAGGACAACCTCGTCAACCAGAAGGTGGCGGCGAAGATGCTTTTAAAACTCGGTTTCGCCTGCGACATCGCCTACCACGGGGCGGAGGCGGTGGAGGCGTGCGGGAAGAAGCGTTACGATCTGGTCCTGATGGATTGCCAGATGCCGATACTCGACGGTTTTGAAGCGACCCGACGCATCCGGGCGCTGGGCGAGGGGTTCGAGACGATGCCGATCGTCGCGATGACCGCCAATGTCATGCGGGGCGACCGCGAGAGGTGTATCGCGGCGGGGATGAACGAATATCTTTCAAAGCCGGTCACCCTCGATGCTCTGCGGGAGGTGCTTGCGCGGAACGGGCTGACGAAGGATCTCCCCAAAACGGCCTCCGCCGATGCCTTTCCGGCGCTCGATCCGGCGGCGCTTCAGCGCAGTTCCGAGAACGACCGCCGCTTCGAAGAGGAGATGCTGACGCTGTTCCTGTCCGATACCGGTAAACGGCTTGATATCCTGCGGCGGCTGACCGGCGAGGCGAAAGATCTCCCCGCCATCCGCATCGAGGCGCACACCATCAAGGGTTCCTGCGGCAATATCGGCGCGAAGGCGATGCAGGAGGCGGCCTATAAACTCGAGATACAGGCGGCGGAAGGGCGCGCGGAAGGACTTGCGGAACTGTTCGACCGGCTCGCGGCCCAATTCCCGCGGCTTGAGGCGGCCATCGGCAAATACCGGCGCACCACGCTGGCGGGGCTGAACCGATGAACAACCGGATAAAAGCGCTGCTGGGTTTTTTCGTCACCGTACTGCTCTTCTGGCTGCTGTTCCGCCAGATAGATCTGGCGCTGTTCGTCAGATATCTCGCCGACAGCAATCTTTTCTATGTCGCCGCCGGGATGGCGCTCTACCTCTCGTCGTTCGTCATCCGCGGACTGCGCTGGCGGGCCTTGCTCGGCCATCTCAAGAAGATATCGCTCGTCGAATCGATACGGCTGGTCATGGCGGGCTACGCCGTCAACAACGTCCTGCCGTCGCGCATCGGCGAATTCACCCGCGCCTACCTCGCCGGGAGCCGCAACGGCATCTCCCGCACCGCCGCCTTCGCCTCGATATTCGTCGAACGGATATTCGACGGGCTGACGGTCTTCCTCATTCTCGCGGCGCTCCTGTTCGTCTATCCCTTCCCGGGGTGGGTGCGCAATCTCGCCGAACTGGCGGGGCTCATCTTCGTGTCGCTGTTCGTTTTCGTCCTTTTCAGCAGTTTTTCCGATCTGCCGGTGCGTATCGTCCGCGCCGTTTCGGGGCGGGTCCCCAAGTGGCTGGCGATGCCGTTCGAACTGCTCGAGAAGTTCCTGCACGGCACCCGGGCGATAGAGTCTTTATCGCAACTCGCGACGGTGCTCATCCTGTCGTTCGTCGTCTGGAGCATCGAGATAGGGGTCTATGTGCTCGTCGTCAGAGCGTTCGGGCTCGATATCCCGTGGATAGCGTACCTGCTGATGCTCGTGACGGTCAACATGGGGATGCTCATTCCCTCGACGCCAGGCGGTTTGGGGGTGTTCCAGTACGCGGTGGTCAAATCGCTGGAGATATTCGCCATCGTTACGACGCTCGGCATGGCGGTGGCGCTGGTGCTCCACATGGCGCAGATAGTGCCGGTCACCATCATCGGTCTTGTGTGGCTGTGGCGCAATCATGTGACGCTCGCGGCGCTGGAGAAGGAAAAGTCCCCGGAGAAATAGTCCCTCCGCTTTACTTTCCGAGAACATTTGGCTATTATGGCGGCATGGTTGGGAGAAAATACCTCATCGTTTTCGCGGCTCTTCTCGCCGCGTGTTCGTCAGCGAAGACGGAGCATGACGCCGACGCGGTGACGCCCGACGGCGACGTGCCGGTCGCTGATAATGCCATTGTTGAGACCGAGGAAGATGCTTTTCTTTTGATCGAATCGGACGGGATCCTGTCCGATGAGGATGAGGGTCTTTCGGGCGAGACGGATTGGTCGACCGACGCAGACCTGGTGTCGATAGACGACCTTGTTCTGAGTTCGTGGTCGCAACTGGCCGGGCGTGAAGGTGTTCCCGAACGTTATGGCGCCGCAGTCAGCAAACTGGGGGCTGCGTGGTTCCTGAGCGGCGGCGCTTCTCACTGTCAGGTCGAGGACGATGTGTGGCGTTCGACCGATGGGGTGCATTGGGAATCGCTCCTTGAAAACGGTGCTTTCCCCCGCAGGATAAGCCATGCCATGACCACCTATCATGACCGCCTTTGGATGGCCGGTGGCCGTGGCGCTCTGGGGTCTCTCGACGATCTCTGGTACTCGGACGATGGCCGTTACTGGCATCGTCGATGCGTCGGCTGTCCATTCGGTGAACGTGACAAGCCGGTGTTGGTCGCTCTTGACGACCGGTTATGGCTGCTGGGAAGCCGCTGTTGGTACGGGAACGGAACGCCGATCTGCGAAAGCGCGTACGTTTCCGAAGATGAAGGGGTGACCTGGACGGCCAGCCCGGCGCCATTCGAGCCGCGTGTGCAATTCGGATGGACCATTCATAATGACGCCCTTTACATCATCGGTGGCGATGATGGCGATCAGGTGCACAACGATGTCTGGTCCTCGACGGACGGTTTTTCGTGGGAGAAACTATCCGACGGTCCCTTTACGGCGCGCGCCGATCCCAAGGTGCTTTCGTTCGGTGGCCGTCTCTACCTCATGGGCGGAATGGATGAAAACTACGCGTTGTTGACCGATGTGTGGTCGAGTGCCGACGGAGTGAGCTGGGAGTTGGTGAGCGAGGTCGAACCGGTCATCGCTCGCTACGAACAGCAGGTCGTGGTCACCGATACCATGCTGAACCTCTTTGGAGGGTATTCTTCTTCCAGCGAAAGGAGCGAGATAGACCGTTATCTCTATCAGAGCACCGATGCCCTTTCATGGGAAGACCTGTTCCCGGATCGTCCTTTCACGGCCCGACAGGGCCATGCGGCGGCGAGTTTTGACGGGTACCTGTGGGTCATCGGCGGATGGAACCGATCGGATCAGAACAACTATAAAAGCGAGATATGGCGCTCGCTGGACGGTATTTACTGGGAACGCGCCATCGCTGACGCCCCGTTCGGTACACGTGTCGACGCATCGCTCGCCGTCTATAAGGGGGCGCTTTGGCTTGTCGGCGGATCCACCTATGGCGTGGGGCGGCAAAGCGATGTGTGGCGTTCGACGAACGGCAAGAATTGGGACCAAATGCTCGAAAAGGGGCCGTTCCCTGAACGGTCCTTGGCATCGCTGTTCGTCTTCGACGATATGCTTTATCTGTTCGGCGGCGAGGATGACGACGGCGATCTCTACGATGTGTGGCGTACCGCCGACGGCGTCGCTTGGGAGAAAATGGAGAGCTTTACCAGAACCTCCGAACCCGGGAGGATGCTGGTCCATCAAGGCAAGATATATGCGTTCCACCGAAATGCATCACAGGTGTACCGTTCGGATGACGGGAACGAGTGGGAACTTCTTCCCGCGCCTCCTTTTTCGCCGCGATTCGGCGCCGAGCCGGTTTCCTACGGCGATTATCTTTGCCTTATCGGTGGACATGACGCCAACCCCCTGTCAGAGGTGTGGTGTTCGGTGGAAGGAGCGGAGTGGCGTTTCATGCATGATGCCCCGTTCGCGCCGCGCATCGATTTCTCGGTGGTGATCCATGACGACGCCTTTGTGGTCGTCGGCGGTCTGGATACCCGTGATGCGGCGAATTGCCCGCTCGGCGATGTGTGGGCCGCACAGATAGAAGAGCAGGGGAGGCCTTGATGTCTTTCCTTCGCCGAAATAACAGCCGGATGCTTGCCGCGCTCCTTTTGGGCCTCTGGGCGGCATCCTGCGGCACAACGAACGACCCGTTACCGGAAAGCGAAGCGGATATTCTTCCGGTCATCGATGAAGAGATGGTCCCTGATGACGACATGGTCCTTTCGGATGAGCCATTGGACGCTCTCGAACAGGACGACTCGCTGGCAGGAGACGATTTCCCCGATACCGATGGAGTATCCCCGGTAGACGATGAACCTCCGTTGAATGTGACCTGGCATGTCATCGCCGGTGGCGATTGGTTCGAAGGTCGCTCCGAACCATTGCTGATGCCTTATTTCAACTCATTGTGGCTCATCGGCGGTGTCGGCGCCGACGGTTATCTTGAGGATGTCTGGCACACCGTCGACGGGCTGTCGTGGCATCTTGCATCGGCCGACATGTGGGCCGGTACCATTCCGTCGATACTCCCGGAGGTGACCCTGCAGGGATACTCGGGCACCGTCCACAACAACGAGCTCTATCTGGTGAACGGGACATCGTATGCTCCGCCGCCCTATGTGGGACTTGATAAATATCTCTTCAAGGCGGAGTCGAACGGAATGTCGATCGCTTTTCAGCCGGTGGGAAGCGCCGGGGACCTTCCCTTCGCTCCGACCACGCATCCTGCTTTCTTCTCGTTCCTCGGCTCGATGTGGGTGCTAAACAATTACGATACGACGGGGACGCCGCGTTCAGTCCTGTACCGTTCCGTTGACGGCTTTGTCTGGGAAGAGGCGGCGCGGGATATGTTCGTGCCCCGGAGCGGTGCAGCCGCCGTGGTCTTTGATGGACGGGCATGGCTTTTCGGTTCCATCGAAAGCGCGACCTCCCGCGAGGTCTGGGTCAGCGATGACGGCGAGACATGGGAACTCGTCACGGGTGATGCTCCTTTCCCAAGCGGCGGGATGCTGGGTGCGGTATTCGATGGACGGATGTTATTGGCGCCGCGTCAGGGAGGCAACACCTTGCTGGCAAGCGTTGACGGAGAAAACTGGGAAACGATCACCGGACCGGAAGGCGGTGTTCCGACCGACGCCGGTCTTGCCACCCTCAATGACCGTCTTTTCATCGTCGCGGGAGAACAGGAAAGCGTGGTCCATTACACGGAGAATGACCTTGTCTGGCATTCGATGGAGCAGAACACCGCATCCTTCACCGGACGAAGTCTTCACGCCGTTGCCGATCTTGAAGGCCATTTCTATGTGGTCGGTGGAAGGAACTGGGAGATCGAAAATAAGAAGAACGTCATGCTCGACGACGTGTGGCGATCATCCGATGGCGTGAACTGGGAACTTCTGAACCAGACACCGGCGTTCGGCCCCCGCGCCGGTCATTCGCTCAGCGCCTTCAACGATACATTGGTGCTTGTCGGCGGCATGGACGGGGAGGCCTCCAACGATGTGTGGCATTCGACCGACGGCGTCGAATGGACACTGGCGACCGACAATGCCGCATTCCCGCCGCGGCAAGGACACGGCGCGGTCGTGTGGCAGGAACAACTCTGCCTCCTCGGCGGATTCGATATCGACGGCGATGCGGGCAACGATGTCTGGTGTTCCTCTGACGGTGTCGACTTCTCGCCGCTGGAGGTCGTGGAGCCCTTCCCGGTGCGGGCGCTTCACGCCACGTTCGTCTTCGACGGCGCGATCTGGGTCGTCGGCGGCCAGATAACACGGTTCTCCTCGTTCGAATGCCGCAACGATGTCTGGCGTTCCACCGACGGCATCCATTGGGAAGAGGTGGTGCGCCATGCCTCTTTTGAACCGCGTTATGGTGCCGTCGCTCAGCCGGTGAATGGGGGGCTCTGGTTGTACGGCGGATACAGCTATACCGGAGGGTCATTTTCCGATCTTTGGTATTCGCGGGACGGTGCAATGTGGTATCCTGCGGCGCAATCTCCCGTCGAGATGCAGGGTCGGTGGGGTCAGGTTTCGGCAGTCCGCGGCGCTCAGTGGTATCTGTTCGGCGGCCGGTATCAGAAACTCAGCTATGAGGATTTCGGGGATGTACGCGTCGCCGAGATACCCTTGATCCCCGTCGACCAGTAAAAAAGATCATCTAACCGTTCGGTGACGCTCGCGGCGCTGGAGAAGGAGAAGTCCCCGGAGAAATAGTCCCTCCGCTTTACATTGACAAAAGAATGCCGTTCCAGTAAGATTGTCTGACTTTTCGGGGGCATAAGATGGAGCACGCCGAGAAAACGGCTTATTGGTTCGAAATAGCCGAATACGATCTTGAGACCGCGCGGGCGATGCTGAAAACGAAGCGCTATCTCTATGTTGGGTTCATGTGCCACCAGACTATCGAAAAGGCATTCAAGGGCTCGTATGCCGCCGCGAAACAGACGACTCCGCCTTATTCGCACAATCTCACCAAGATCGCCATGGATGCGGAAATATATGATGCTTTGAGCGACGCGCAGAAAGAATTCGTGGCGACTCTTGAGCCATTGAATATTGAGGCGCGGTACCCGACCTACAAAGAGAAGTTGCTGAAGTCGCTTACCGAAATGCGATGCCGCGAGTTGGTAAAAAGCACCGAGGAACTGTTGGTATGGATAAAGGAAAGGTCATCGAAAAAGTAAGGCGGTTCGCGCAGGCGGTCGCTCTTCGCTATCATCCGAGCAGGGTTATTCTGTTCGGTTCCTATGCAAAGGGTTCGCAGCGTATCGACAGCGATATCGATGTAGCCGTTATCTTCGATAGCATTGACGGTGATTTTCTTGCGTTGGAATCGCAGCTCTATATGTTGCGCAACTCGATAGATGTCAATATAGAGCCGGTTCTGCTTGAAGAGGGGAGCGACCGGAGCGGATTTCTCGAAGAGGTCGTGCGGACCGGCGAACTCATATATTCCAAGGCGGCCTAACGAGCCGGTCACCGGAGGTCTTCTTATGTTCCTGCGGTGCGTAATCTATCTGACGATCATTTTTCTTGCCGCGTGTACTTCGTCGAAGACGGCACCGAACGACAACGATCCGTGTGTTGGGCGGTGCGGCATGATCGATGGCGTTGCGTGCGGCCATTGCGACTACGGCTACTCCTGCAACACGGCTCAATTCTGCATCGAGATACCGGGAAATGACATAGATGTCGCCGAGCCGCCTGATGATGGTTTGATGTCGCCGGATGCTGATAATACCGGGGCGAACGGTGATGTCGACCAAGCGCCTGATATTGATGAGTTATGTCCCGACCTCAAAGTTTACGAAAATGTCAAGGCGGCTGGGTTTCCGCTCAAGGACGCGAATGGCAAGATAACCTTCTGCCGTCCCGGCTGCGATACCCCGACCGACAATGATCCCCAGTGCGCGAGAAATCTGTGGGAATGGGTTAATTGGGGAAGATATCAAGAATATAAAAAGGGAACAGCGACATACAAGGAATGCTATCCGTGGCCTTGCGAGATGCCCGACATGAAGGCGGAAACGGTGTCGTACAGCGAGTGTGACAAGATGCTTAGTGCTGGCGGTTACAATTCCAGCGCGGCCGAATTATATACACTAAAAATACAAAACGGGATAGCTGGACTCCTCATGATGGGGGCAAGCACTGATGACTATGCCTCTCACAGAATGATGGCGTATGATGTTCAAAAAGATGCTTTCAACACTGTTGCCTATTCGTTGGAAGGCAACCATGGTTATGGCAACTTTATTTATGTTTCAGGCTCCGAACATTGGAGCAAGTTGCCTTTGGAGAAAACATATATAATGGCTTCCACCCAAAAAGCCCAAGGGTACCGTCAAGAAGTCATTTATGATGATGAACAACACCAAGCACAATTCTCCCGACCTCCTTTCGTAGGCGAAAAATGGATTGTCCTGAACATCGAACATCGCTCCAATAATACTTTGGAGGTTAAGTATGCAAAAATGGACGAATGGATATGGCATGACCTTAATCGACAAAAGGTTTATGAGGGAAGCGTCGCAGGGGATCACCTGACCTTTATCGACACCTATCTAAACATCTATGTATGTGACCTTACCAAACTCCCGTACAACCCCGAAACCGATTGCTTGCGTATTGACCGCGACGGGGAATCAGTGAATGATCCGCGCCTCAACGAAGAGAATCCGAACGAATTGGTATACCACGATCTTAACAAGATGGTCATGATTCATGTGGATATTTCCAGTGGCATCCCTGTGTATTCGGAACTGTCCTACACGATGACCGAAACTATCAGTTACGGAGCCTACCCCGATCAGTTCAAGGGGAATATTGTGCTGTATAGTGAGATATTCTACAACGAGACGGCTGGAAAAGATATAAAGGCCTGCTTCTACCGGCTCGATACTAAGAAGCAATATTGTCCAACGAAAGTGACGGACCCGCGAGTAGGAAGATATTATATGGTTTACAATTCTTTTGATGATAAATATCTTCTATGGAAAACACCTTTAGCGCCTCTGGCCTATATTCGCGATCTTGCCTGTTACTGCGAAAAGGAAGGTATCTGCCCGTTTGAGTGACCCTTCGTGATGTGCGGAAAATCAGGAGAAATGGTGGAGCTGGCCAGGATCGAACTGGCGGCCTCTAGAGTGCGATTCTAGCGCGCTCCCAACTGCGCTACAGCCCCACGCAGGCCCCTTTTATAGCGATAAACGCCGCTTTGTCAAACATTCTTTTCACCGACCCTTCAAAGAGCCGCGCCGTATTGTTAAAAATTTTGACATCATCTTCTCTTTTATATATGGTGGTGCGCGCGTTAGGCTTAATGATTCACTTTTTTGATAAGGGGGCTACCTTGAAGAACACGATCCGGACGGCCGCGATGCTGTGTGCGCTTTTTATGGCCGGTACGCTGTGCGCGAAATCGCTCGCGGTGTTCCCCACCGCATGGAACAAGGGTGCGGAAAAGGAATTCGCCGAGGGGCTCGACGAGAACCTGCCGCTCCTCTACGACAAGGTGAAAGAGGCCGAGACCTCCGGCCCCGACGCCCTTTCGGGCAAGATAAAGGCGCAGGTCAAGAAGTGCGCCGGCAAGATCGCCTGCGTCGAACGGGCCGCCAAGGATCAGACCGATTTCGATCTGGCGCTCATCCTTTCCTACGGCAAAGGGAAGATCGAACTGACGATATTCAATAAAAAAGGCCGCAAGGTCGCCGAAGGGAGCATCGATGTCGAAGAGGACGACGACCCGGAGGATATCGCGGGCGAAGTGCTCGGATCGGTCAACAAACTGCTTTCCAAAGTGAAGGACGAACCCGAAGAGGAAACCTCGTCCTCTTCGTCCTCCTCCGATGACGAGATGAGTTCCTCCGCCGATCAGCCGGCGAAGAAGCTCTCCTCCAGCGAAAAGAAAGAGGTGATGCGCAAAGGCTTTAAGGCCTATCAGACGGCCAATTACAAAGAGGCGGTGAGTTCGTTCCGCGCCGCCGACGAGACCGATCTGGCCGATACCGCCGACGATATCCGCAAAATGATGGAAAAGGCGAAGGATGCCCTGAAGTCGGAAGACTGGGCCGCCGCGCTGGACAACCTCGATCGCGCCTCCGAGAAGGACGACAAGGTGCGCGCCGCAGGCTACAAGGCGATCGTCTTCACCAAAGAGAGCAATGAACGCTGGAAATATGCCGATACTGCCGACGACGGTTCTGACTTCCGCAAACTCTTCAAGGGTTTCAAGAATGAGATAGGGGATCACAAGAAGTGGAAGGACGACCAGTTGCGCAAACTCGAGGATGACCTCGGCGCGACGGCGAAACTCAAAGATACCATCACCCGCAAGTTCGAATCGGACGAAAAGGACTTCCGCCGCAAGGAGAAGGAGTACGAGGAGAAGAACGCGGCCGATATCAAATCGGCGCAGACCGATCTCGAGGGCGGTCTCGACGAGAAATACGAGAAGAAGATCAAGGTGCTCGACAACAGGATCAACAAAAAGGCCGAGGAGTACGGCAACGACAAGGGGTACGAGGATTCATACCGCGAGGCGATAGAGCAGGAGCTCAAGGCGCTCGACAAGAAATATGAAAATATGCGCAAGGCGGCCGAGAAAGAGAAGTCCGATACCCTGAAGAATCAGGAGAAAGAGGCGCGCAAACTCGAGAAGGATACCGAGAAGCAGATCGCGGAACTCGAGGGTAAATCCAAGGATATCGAAAAGCAGATCGAAGCGGCCAACAAGGCGATAGAAAAGGAGAACGAGAAGTTCGACAAGGCCGAGCAGAAACTCCAGCAGGATCGCGAAAAGAACATCGGCAAGGACGAGAAGAAGGATCGCGAGGATATGGATGCGGCCGAGAAGGATTCCCAGAAAAAGAGCGAGGATCTCAATAATCAGGTGGCCGAGTTCGACAAGAAGGACGAGGCGGAGACCAAGGCGCTCGAGAAGGTCCAGCAGGAGATAGATCAATTCCTCGAGAAGCAGGAACAGCGTCTCTCGAAAGTGCAGGAGAAGGTCGACAAGGAGCGCGAGAAGATAGATCAGGAGGCCGATGCCAAGCGCCGCAAGGCGGAAGAGGGGGCCGACAAGGAGTTCGAGGCGCAGGCGCAGAAACTCCAGAAGGCGGTCGAAACGGTCGAGGCCGACATCCGTAAGTTCGAGGAGAAGTACAACAACTACGACAAGAAGCCCGACTACAAGGATCTGCAGAAGAAACTGGCTGCCGCCAACAAGGCGCTTCAGAATTTCGAGAAAGGGCGCGAAGGGTTCATCAAGGGCAAGACCGATCCGGTCGACAAGGAGATCGCCACCCTGAACAAGGATCTCGAAAAGTCGTTCAAGGAGACCAAGGGGAAGATAGAGGGGGAGACGGCGGCCTTCAAATCGAAGAAAGAGGGCGAGAAGAAGGATATTGAGAAGCGACTTTCGGCGATCCAGAAGCAGAAAAAGGATTTCCAGAAAAAATTCGATTCGATGCTGAAGGGAATAGAGGCGGAGCGGAACCGCAAGGTCAAGGAGATCGAGGGACGCCAGAAGACGCGCGAGGATCAGTGGACCGCCGAATCGAAGAAGCGGCGCGCCGCGTTCGAGACCGAACTGGAGAAGAAGCGCAAGGCGCTTTCGGCTCTCGAGAAGCAGATGGGCGACTCGGCCAAACAGGGCGACAAACTCCGCGAAGGTTTGGCCAAGAAACTGGAACAGCTCAAGATCGACGCCGATAAGAAGGTCCAGAAGATCGAGGAGGATTCGGTCAAGAAGGCACAGAGCATGGAGGTTCAGCAGGAAAAGGACCGTAAGGCGATCTACGCCAAATATGAAGGACTCTACAAGCAGGACCGCGCAAAACTCGAAAAGGAGATGAAGGACCTCGAAGGGCAGATGAAGGGTCTGGTCAAGGAGCGCGACAGCGAACAGGCGCGGCTTAAGATGCTCATAGAGAAACTTGAAAAGGGGATCGTGGCGAAACGCGACGAATGGGAGAAGAACGCCAAGGCCCGTCAGGGCGCCTTTGAGTCGGAGCTCGCCAAGGCGGGGGCGAAAGAGGCGGCGGCCAAGAAGGAATACGAGAAGCGCAAGGCGCAGATAGAGCGCGATTTCCTGACCCGGCTGGACGGCACCGCGAAGAAGATGATAGATCAATCGAATACCAGCGCGAAGAAGGAATACACCGTCGAGCGGAGCCGCGATGTCGAGGCGACCGGCGTGACCAAGGAGATAAACGCCACCCGCATTCAGGTCTATGTGAACCGCGCGCTGGGTAAACTCAAGGACGGCGACTTCAAAGAGGCGCGCAAACTCCTCTACAAGGCCGCCTTCTTCGACAAGGACAACAAACAGGTGAAGGATGCCTTCGCCGAAGTGACAAAAAGCGCCGCGTCGATGTTCGCCGAGGCGAGCCGCCTGATGACCGAGGACCCCGAGCAGGCCAAGAGCGTCCTGCGCAAGATGACCGCGAACCTTCCTTCGACCGATGAATACTATATCAAGGCGAAGTTCCTGCTCCTTGATGAGGAGTGACGCCGTCTTGAGAAAACTTCCGGTGATCCGCATAGCGACCTCGTTCTGCCTGCTGTTCATGGCGGGCTGTATCGCGCTTACCAAGGATGTGGACCTTGCCAAGGCCCAGTGCCTCGCCGAAGGGGCGGCCAAACGAAGAGTGCTGGAGGAGACCCTGCGCGGCGATCTTGCCGCGATAGCCGAGCGCCTCGCGAAGATAGAGGAGCGATTGAAGCTCCAGAAGACGGCGCAGGAGAACAAGATGAGCCTTTCGTTCTCCACTCTCGACGAGCTCAAGGATACTATCCGGGATCTCAACAGCCGTATCGACGCGATCGATGTGGGGGCGAACAAGGCGGCCGCCGAACTGACGCCGACGGTGAACCGTATCGTGGAGCGGTCCGATGCGCTGGCGATGGAAGTGGCCGCGCTGCGCGCGGAACTTGAGGGTCAGCGGCCGGTCGAGAACGTGACGATCGACAAGGGCGGTGCGGTCCGTCTGCCCGACGATCCGGAGAAGTCCTTCACGCAACTCCAGAAGATGAGCGAGGACGCCGCCATCGCGCCGCAGGTGCGGGAGGGATGGGCCCGGTATCTGCGCAAATTCCCCGGCAGACACGACTGCGAGGCGGTCTTCTATGTCGGCGAGACCTACTCGGCCGAGAAAGCCTGGAACACCGCGATAGAGCAGTACCGCCGCATCGACGCCGAATACAAAGGGTGCGTCAAGCACGAGATCAGTTATCTGCGGATCGCCGAGGCGCTCATTGCGCTGGGCAAGAAGGATTATGCGAAAAAGGTGGTGCTCGGCATGCGCGACATCTTTCCGACGACCGAGTATCCCAAGATGACCGCAACGATCGAGAAAAAACTCGGTCTGCCGCCGCGTGAGAAAAACAAAGAGAAGCAGGATAAAAAGAAATGATGCGATCGCGGAGCCCTCTTTTCCTCCTCTGCGCACTGCTGTTGCTTATCGCGGCGGGCTGCGCCGAGTCGATAGACCGTGAGGTGCCGCCCGAGGGGGCGATCTTCTCGGTCACCGACCTGCTGCTGACGGCCGACGGCAAATACCTGCTGTTGCTGTCCAGCAACTTCGAACGGGCCTACGATCACGGCCGCGTATCGCTGCTCGATCTTTCCTCCGGAGAGGTTATCTCTACGGTGCTCGTCGATTCGCTCGGCGGCCGGATGATCTTCGCGGACGACGAGAAGACCGTCTATGTCACCACCCGCGAGACCCATTCCCTGCACCGCGTGGATGCTTTGCGTGACCTGTCCGGCGCGCCGTGGCTTGTCTACCACCACAACGGTACGATCAGCGAGGCGACGCAGACGGTGCGCCGCGAACCCTACGCGATGGCGCTGGGGGATAACGACCGGCTGCTGCTGGTATCGCACCTGCTCAACGGCGAGGTGTCGATCTTCCAGCGCGACGATACCGGCGATACGCTGGCCGGCACCTTCAAGATGGAGGCGGGGATAACGGAACTGATCGCCGATGAACCGCACGGCCTCTACCTGACGGCCCACAAGAACGCAGATTTCCTCGGGGTGCTGCGCATCACCGCCGATATCCCGAAGAGCGAAAAGACCGAAGGATCCGTTTCGGCGGTCGTTTCCCGTCTGGAACTGCCCCTGCCCCTGCCGGGGAGCGATGTGCGCGATATCGTCCCTTCGGGGGAACGGCCTTCGACCTACTACCTTTCCTATCGCAACAGCGATCAGGAGGGGTACGAAGCGCCGGCGCTCCTGAAGATGGAGGTCGTGGAGACGGCCGGTATGCTTGCCGCGGAACTGCGCTGGGTGACCGCCGTGACCGGCGACCTCGGCGAGGCTGCGGTCGTCCCCTGCGGCGCCGAAGCGGGGATGGAACTGATCTTCGTCGCCTCCCCGTCGGAACATACCGTCACCGCCTACGAATCGTTCGGCGGCACGCAACTGGCGCGGGTCGAGATAAAAGGCTGTTCTCCCTATCAACTGCACAGTCGCGCCGACGATCCGGAACGGCGTCTGTTCGTCGACTGCTTCAAGGAGGACCGCATACTGCTCCTGCGCGCCGATTGCCAGGACCGCGACCGGTTCCTGTCGGTCGAGGAGGTGGCGAAATGAGAAGGAACGCCTTTTTCACGACCTCTCTGCTGGCCGGTATGATCCTCCTGTTGGCAGCCTGCGACGAGGCCGCCACCAAATACTACCTGAAACTGCCGGTCGAGGCGCGGGTGCTCGGGCGGACCATCACCTGCGCCGACGGAACGGCCGGGTATGCCGCCTTCGTCACCGACAACACCGCGTACGGCGGCGTAATAAAACTGCTCGACGGTTGCACCGGCGCGGTCAACGAGGATTTCACCGACGGCACGAAGGGTACCGGCCGGGGACTGCTCGCCGGCACGGTGGTGGCGGGTTTCGATCTGATGACCCTCGATGACGGCCTTCTTTTGGCCGCCGCGGTGCCCGAAGAGTGGTCGCTGGCGTTCAAGCGGCTCGACAAGGCGCTCACCGAGACCGATCCGGTCCGGGAACCGGTCGCGCTCGACATGATGCCGCGCGCCGTCGATGTGCTGGGCGGTCATTTTCTGGTGCGCGGCGACGATTTCGCCGGTGAGCGCGCGGCGCTGGTCGCGGCCGACGGCACGGTATATCCGCAGACGGCGGGGCATCGGTTCTCCGCCATCGCCTGCGACGGGACGCGCTGTGTGGCGGTGGAGGAGGGGAGCGGACTGCCGTTCCTGCTCACGGTGACCGGTCCCGCGAACCTGCCTCTGCTGATCGTCGACGGCGCTTCACTACCGGAGGAACTGATCGCGGCGGCGCCGCTTACCGGTGTGGCGGCGCTTTCGGACGGACGGTTCGTCTGCTGGAACGGCGATGCCGCTCTGGTGATGACCGGTCCGGGAGAGGGAACCCCCGTCATTGAGACGGCCATACCGCTGCCCCTTGACACCTTCGTGACGACGGCGGTGTCGGTCGATTATATCGCCGCGCGCGTTTACGCCAGACTCGCGGACGCGGAATATTTTGAAAAGGCGACGGTCTATACCGCCTCGAACGACGGCGACGATCTGTTCGCGAGCGACAGCGACCAAGAAGTGGAAGATGCCTTGACCGACGATAGCGATGCGGTTCTGCGGCTGGCGCTGACGGCGACCGACGAGCAGACGGCGCCCGATGCCGACGTATTGGTCCTGCCGGCGGGGCAGTACGATGCCCGCGAGGCCGATGCGATATGGTTCGCCACCGATTCGGGGCGGATATTCTCCTACGATATGACCACCCGTGGCTGGATGGTCGACCCCGCCGAAGAGGGCGCCTCCGATCTGCCGCAACTTACCTATGCCGGCGCGACTTTGCCCGAAGAGGGCGATTCGACCGAGGCCAACATGCCGCATATCGAACGGATAGCGGCCCTGCGCGGTCTGCCGTTCGCCATATCCTATCAGATCACCTACGAAGCGCTTTTCTCGGGGTCGCTTTCCGACAACGGGGCATGGAACGAACTGGACGGACTTTTCTTCGACGACCGGGCCGATTTCACTAAATTCATCGTCGGCGAACCCGCCGCTTACGCCGTGCTTCTGACCGGCCTGCGGCAGACCGAGGAATGTCTGATACCGGCGCGCACCGGGGTCTCTCTGACGGTGCGCCGCGTGGTGAACGGACAGGCGCTGGAACTGGATCCCGGGGTCTGGGGCGACGATATCGCCGCCTGTTACGGCGACCACCTTTCCTACGGTATCTATCCGCGGGAACGGTATCTGGTCCGCGCGGAGATGCCGGGCGGCGCGGTGGTCGAAGGGACCGCCCGCGAAATGCCGGCCGGCTGGAACGACCGCGCTTCGCGCGAGGTTTCCTACAGTGACCGCTACATCGACATGCTGATACGCCGCCGTACCGACGAAGTGACCACTTCGCGCGGCCTGACCTACTCCTTCACCGTTATTCCGTCGCGCACCTTCCTCGGCCCCGATTCGGTCGATCTGTTCGAACGGCTGCTGCCGCTTCCCAACAGCCACCTCCTCCTCTTCTCGCCGCAGCGGTCGCGGCTGTTCGAATACAGTCCGGTCTACGAAGAGACGGTCGTCACTTACCGATAACCCATGGAGAACCATACGATGAGAACCCTCATGCTGTTCGCGGCGCTTCTGACAGCGGGCCTGTTGCAGGCGCAGGCGGCCCCGGCGCAAAGCGATGAACTGCTGCTCAATTACGAGTCGCTCAAGAGTTTCAAGGCCGACTTCACGCAGGTGTTCTACAACAAATTGACCAAAAAGAGCGCCGCGCCCGAAACGGGGACCATTCAGTATAAAGCGCCCTCCTTCATGCGTTTCGACTATCTTCAGACGGCGAAACTGGTCAAACAGATATTCATAAACGACGCCGGGGTCGCCATCATCGATCACGAAAAGAAAGCGGTTTCGCGCATGAAGGGACAGAGTGAGTCGAGCGACTATCTGGTCTTCCTCAAAGGGGTTGCCGAGATCAAAAAGAAGTTCACCGTCAAGAAGGCCGATGTGGCGTTGGTCCGCAAGGGAGGCATCAAGGTCGAGGAGGGGCAATCGGTCTTCAAACTTTCCCCGATAGCCAAGATACCCCGTCTGCGGTACCTGTTCCTCGTTATGCAGGGGAAGGATGTCCGGTCGGTCGCGGTGATAGACGAGATCGGCAACATCAACCAGTATTTCTTCACCACGGTGCAATATGATCCGAAGATGGAGCCCTCGGTGTTCTCCTACACCGTTCCCGTCGGCTTCGAGGTCTCCGATCTCTGAAACATGCCCGTCGCCCTGCGTATTTCCGAAATAGTCGCATCGCCATCTTTTCTCGAGGGCAGTTCGCTGTACGCGGCTAAACGGGTCGTCATCACCGCACTGACCGAAAACAACGGCGCGGCGATGGTCGAGGCGGCGGTCACGGCCGACCGGCGGCGTAGTGTCGGCTTCGCCGTAGACGCGGAAGGGGGACTGAGCGATCACCACTGTTCTCAGCACGGCGATGAGCTCTGCGAGGATATCGTCGCCGCGGCGCTCAAATACAACGAACTGATCATCGAGGACCGCTCGCCGGTGACCCAGTTGGCCGATGTGGTGGGGCGGAATCTGCCTTCCCCGGCGGCCGACGAACCGGTGCCGCTGCGCGTCACGAAAGAGGGGGGGCTCGAATTTGTCACCCGCGATATCGGTACGGCGGCCCATCTGGCGCGTCTGCTGGAGAAGCTGGCCCACCGCGAACGGATGCTTCTGCTGGCGGTGTCGCCGCACAGTTTCATCTTTGGCGGCATGTGGGTGAAGAAGGGTGACCTGCCGATCGATATCCATTACCGGCGCGACGGCGGCGCGGTCCGCTTTTCGCTGCCGGCGTCGATATTGTTCGATCCCGAAAGCGGGGTGGTGTTCGACCGTGAACAGGCGTCGGTCGTCGCCCTGCAGGCCGAACATGCCGATGTCCTGCGGCGGCTTTTGCAGTTCCGGGCGCCGTTGGGTAGCGAGGAGGAGCTCTTCACCGCGGTGCGCGAGCTTTCGGGGCGGGTATCGGCCCTCTTCCGGCTGACCGGGGAACTCGACGACGCATGGGACAGCATCGACGCCGCCGATACCCTTTTCGCACTCGATTTCGACGAAGGACGCATCTACCTCGAGGTCTTCTTCCTCGTCGGCGGGAAACGGATACAGATGCGGCTGTCGCGCAAGGATTCGGAACACGCCTATGCCGCCGACGGACGGCTGCTCACCTTCAGCGCCCCCTTCATGAAACAGGTGCGGCAGGCGATCCGCGACGCCGGGTTCCGTTCGGTCAAGAACCGTTGGTCGGTCCCGCTGAAAGAATTGGCCGCGCTCCTTGCCGACGATTCGCCGCTCCGGGCGGTCGGCGAGATAGAAACGGTAAAGAAGATAGCGCGCATCGAGATAGCGGAAGAGGAGATAACGCGGACCGGTATCGGCATAGAACTCCATCCCGAGGACGGCTGGTTCTCCTTCTCGGTCCACCTGCCCGAGACGGTGACGCCGCTCCCGCCCGCCAGTCTCATCGACGCGATACGCCAGCTCAAAAAGGGTAACGAGGCGCCGGTGGTGGTTGACAGCGCGGGCGATCCGGTCATCATCGAGCGGAGCGTCGGGTTCCTGAACCGGCTGAACGAACTGTTCGCCTATGGCAGTGCCCTGCCCGCCGACCGGGTGAGTCCGGTATTTCTGCCCCATTTTCTCAAGCGAGGCGGCAAGAAATTCCTTGAACGGTTCGACGGCACCGCCGCGGCGCGCGCCGACTACGAGGAGATCATCCGCAGTTTCTCCGAAGGGACGCTGCCCGAACTCATCGACCGGCCCGAATTCGCCATCCTGCGCCCCTACCAGCGCGACGGGGTGCGGTGGATCGGCCTTCTGCGCCGCATGAAACTGGGCGGGATACTCGCCGACGAGATGGGTCTGGGCAAGACGTTGCAGTCGCTGGCCGCGCTCATCGCCGACCCGACGCCGGGGGCGACGCTCGTAGTGACCCCCAAGACGCTCGTCTGGTCGTGGGACCGCGAGATACAGAAGTTCTTCCCTGAACTCGAACGGACCGTCATCGACGCGATGCTTCCGGAGGAACGGACCCGACGCTGGCGCTCTACCGACAACGGCATCATCATCACCTCGTACGCCATACTCGTCAACGACCTCGACCGCCTGAAAGGGAAACGGTTCCGTACCCTCATCGTCGACGAGGCGCAGCATATCAAGAATCAGACCACCAAACGGTTCCGCGCCCTGCAGAAGGTCGAATGCGATTTCCGGCTGGCGCTCACCGGCACGCCGATGGAGAACCATCTGGCCGACCTGTGGAGCATCTTCCAGTTCCTGATGCCGGGGCTTCTCGGCCGCCGTCAGGAGGTCGAGAAGATCGAACGGACCGGCGACACCGCCGAATTCGAGAAGCTGGCGCTCATCACCGCCCCCTTCATCCTGCGGCGCGAGAAAAAGGACCTCCTTCCCGAACTGCCGCCGGTCATCATAAAGGAATATCCGGTCGAGATGACCCCCAAGCAGAAGGAGATATACCTCTCCTACCTCCTGCGGGGCCGCGCCGAATTCTTGGAGCTGGGCGGCGACATGAACAAGATAGAGGTGCTCGCGCTCCTCACCAAACTGCGGCTTGCGGCCAATCACCCGATGATGGTCTCCGACAAGGTGACCGACATCGAAGAGTCGGGGAAGATCGCCCTCATCACCGAACTCATTGACGAGATCCGCGACGCCGGCGGCCGTGTCCTTATATTCAGCCAGTTCGTCAAGATGCTCGCCATCATCGAGAAGGCGCTCAAGAAGCGCGGTATCGCCTATTTCTATATGGATGGCGATACGCAGGACCGGCGCGACCCGGTCGAGCGGTTCAACCGCGGCGAACGCGATGTCTTCCTTCTGTCGCTCAAGGTCGGCGGCTTCGGCCTCAACCTGACCGGCGCCGACAATGTCATCATCGTCGACCCGTGGTGGAACCCGGCGGTCGAGGAGCAGGCGTGGAGCCGCGCCCACCGCATCGGGCAGGACCGGCAGGTGGTCGTATCGAAACTCTTCGCGCGCGAAACCATAGAAGAGAAGATACTCGACCTCCAGCAGAGCAAAAAGGGACTCACCGGCTTCTTCATGAAACGGACCCTCGCCGAACCGTCGAAGGACTTCATCCGGATGCTTGCCGAGATGGAATTGAAAGGCGGCAATTAAGATTTTCTTTGACATTGGCATCTGATTTTGTTAGGTACTAGACTGAAGTGTCATTTTTATATGGTGTACACGGAGGAATGATGAGTAAAATCGTTGTCTTGGCAAAGCAAGTACCGGATACGGCCAATATCCGGGGCAACGCGATGAAGGAGGACGGCACGGTCAACCGCGCCGCGCTCCCGACGGTCTTCAATCCCGAAGACCTCAACGCGCTCGAAACGGCACTGCAGATCAAGGACCGGACCGGCCGCGAGGTGATCCTCCTCACGATGGGACCCTACAAGGCGGTCGATATCATCAAGCAGGCGCTCTACATGGGCGCCGACGCCGGGTATCTGTTGACCGACAAAAAGTTCGCCGGGTCCGATACCTGGGCGACGAGCTATATCCTCGCCGAGGCGATCAAGAAGATCGGCGGCGTCGATCTGGTCATCGCCGGGCGGCAGGCCATCGACGGCGACACGGCGCAGGTCGGCCCGCAGGTGGCCGAGAAACTGAATTTCAATCAGGTGACCTATGTCACGGCATTGAACGAAGTGACCGACAAAGCCATCACCGTCGAACGGGACGGCGAATTCCAGACCGAGGTCATTAAGGCGTCGTTGCCGCTGCTTCTTACCGTTACCTCGGCCGCCAACACCCCGCGCTATCCTTCGGCGCGCAACATGCTCCGCTATTTCAAGGCCGATATCATTGAGAACATCCCGGCCGAGAAGCGGGCCGAATATGAACGGAACGGCTGGATCATCCCGACGCTCACCTTCGCCGACCTCAAAGATATCAACGAGGCGCAGATCGGCCTCAAGGGGAGCCCGACCAAGGTCAACGCGATACGCGATATCGCGGTGCAGGGCGGAGACCTCAAGATGTACGACCCGCAACTGGACGGCATCAAACTGCTGGTCCGCGATCTGATGAAGCAGTATGTCGAGGTGCAGTCATGAAAACGGCGGTATTCATAGAAAAACGGGCCGGGACCGAGCGGCTCCGCAATGTGACGCTCGAACTCACCGGCAAGGCGGCCTCGCTCATGAAGCCCTTCCACGGCGAAGTGGTCGGCATCTATGTCGGCGACCGGCTTCCCGAGGACACCGACGACCTGTTCAAGTACGGCATGCATCGGCTGGTGTTCTACAACAACGCGAAACTCAAGCATCTCCATTCTATCGCCATCAAGAATATCGTCGCGCAGTTCGTAAAGAGCGAGAAGCCCGATATCGTACTTTTCGGCGCCACCCACACCGGCCGCGACATCGCGCCGCTGGTCGCCGCGCAGATATACACCGGGCTCACCGCCGACTGCACGCAACTGGTGATAGACGACTACCGCGACAAAGGGAAGATACTTTACCAGATCCGTCCGGCGTTCGGCGGCAACATACTCGCCACCATCGTGACCCCCGATCATCGCCCGATGATGGCGACGGTCCGCGAAGGGGTCATGCCGCTGCCGGAGCACAAAAGCAACAACACCGTCAAGTTCGAGGAGCTCACGGTCGATTTCAAGGATGAGTGGGTGAAAAGCGAGTTCCTGCGCATCATCCCGAAGGTCTCCAAGGTCGATCTGAGCGCCGCCAATGTCATCGTTTCGGGCGGCGCCGGTGTCGGCAACAAGGATAGCTTCAAGCTCATCTTCCAGCTCGCCGAGGCGCTGGGCGCCGAGGTGGGGGCGAGCCGCGCGGCGGTCGATTTCGGTTTCGTCGAGAAGGACCGGCAGGTCGGTCAGACCGGGTCGGTGGTCCGGCCGAAGCTCTACATCGCCTGCGGCATCAGCGGCTCGATCCAGCACCGCGCCGGGATGGAGGAGTCGCAGAAGATACTCGCGATCAACAAGGACCCCGACGCGCCGATATTCGGCATCGCCCACATGGGCATCGTCGGCGATCTCAAGGAGATCATCCCGCTGATGATCAGATATCTGAGGGAGGAAGGCTAATGTCGGGAGCAGCGAGCAATAAGAACAACTTCTATACCGATAACCGGAAGTTCTATCTTTCGCAGATAGATCTCGCCGATATCGTCAAGGACCTCGAGAACAACTACACGGACAGCGGCAGCACCGCCATCCATTCCTACGAAGAGGCCCAGCAGTGGTACGATATGTCGCTCAAGAACGCGGGCGACATCTGCGCCAACTTCATCTGGCCGCGCGCCGAGGCGGTCGACGCCAAGGGCGCCACCTTCAAGGACGGCGTGGTCGAGTGGGCCTCCGAAACCAAGGAGAACATGAAGGCGCTCGGCGCCGCCGGCTACATGGGGGGTACCCTGCCGCGCAAATACGGCGGGCTCAACATGCCGGTCACCGTCAATGTCGTCATCATCGAGATGGTGTCGCAGGGCGACGCGAGCCTGATGAACCTCTTCGGCTTGCAGGACATCGCCGTTACCGTCTATAAATTCGGGAACGAGGAGCAGAAGGACCGCGTCCTGCCCAAGTTCTGCTCGGGCGAGGTGTCGGGTTCGATGGCGCTGACCGAACCGGAGGCGGGGAGCGATCTGCAGGCGGTCACGCTCAAAGCGATAGAGAAGGACGGCCAGTGGTACCTCGACGGCGTCAAACGGTTCATCACCAACGGCTCGGGCGATGTATCGCTGGTGCTTGCCCGTTCCGAAGAAGGATCGAAGGGAGGTCGCGGCCTGTCGATGTTCCTCTACGAACGCTACCGCGACAGCAACATGATCGTCCGCCGCATCGAACATAAACTCGGCATCAACGGCTCGCCCACCTGCGAACTGCAGTTCAACATGGGGAAGGCGGAACTGGTCGGCCAGCGCAAGGTGGGACTCATCAAGTATGTCATGAGCCTGATGAACGGCGCCCGGCTCACCGTTTCGGCGCAGGCGCTCGGCATCGCGCAGGCATCCTTTGACGAGGCGGTCAAGTATGCCAACGAACGGGAACAGTTCGGCAGGAAGATCATCCACTTCCCGGCGGTCTACCAGATGCTCAAGAAGATGCAGGCCGAGATAGAGACCTCGCGGTTACTGCTCTACCATACCAGCCTCGCGGTCGACTATCAGGATATGTATGAGCGCAAGGAGCACAACGGCGAGAATGTCAAGGCGCAGCTCAAAGAGGCGAAGGTGCTGGCCGATTTCCTGACGCCGCTTTCCAAGTTCACCATCGCGGAGCTCGCCAATAAGGCCTCCTACGACGCGATACAGATACACGGCGGCACCGGCTACATGAAGGATTTCCCGGTCGAGCGGCTCTACCGCGACGCCCGCATCACCAATATCTACGAAGGGACCACGCAGTTGCAGGTCGTGGCGGCCATCGGTACGCTGACCTCGGGGCTCTTCTTCAAATGGATGGAGAAGGCGAAGGAGCTGCCGGTCGCCGAACTTGCCGACGCGAAGAGGGAACTGCTCGCCCATATCACGCATCTCGACGAGGTGTTGGAGCGGGTGAAAAAGGTGCAGAATAAGGATTTCCTCGACTATGTCGCCGGGTATCTGGTCGAGATGGCATCGATCATCTACCGTCAGTACCTCTTCCTGCCGGTCGCCGAGAAGCATCCCGAGAAGCGCGACCTGTTCAAGTTCTTCCGCACCGAGAGCGACGCGCGGCTCGACTATCTCATCCGCCAGTGCGACCTCGCCATCCACACCTACGGCGAAAATATCTCCGACCTCAAGAACGATCTGCTGAAGAAGCACGAATAGAACCTTCTTCCCAGAATTTGCTCGATATCTGCGCGCGTTTCAGTATAATGACACCGTCTTTGCACGGGAGGTGCGGCCATGAGGAGTTCCGTCTATGTGACGGCGGCGGTGATCGTTGTTGCGATCATGACGGCCTGCCGGGAAGAGGCGCAAGTATATGACAACGATTTCGCCTTTCCTGATCTGGACGCCGTTGTCGAACCTGACGATGAGACGGCCGACGAGAGCCCCGACAGCGACAATGCCGCGCTGAAGGAGGGGATCGCCGTGCTTCTCAAGGAACATCTCATTTTCACCAACGGCGCCGGGATAGCGGCCGCTATTGAGGACTCCCGCAGCAGGGCGGTTGTGACCGTCGCCGCCGGTACGGCCGATGTCGAAGAGGCGTCGACGCTGACCCCCGATATGCTTTTCCGTGTCGCGAGCATCACCAAGATGTTCGTGGCCACGGCGATACTGCGGCTTACCGAGAAGCAGAAAATAACGCTCGGCGACAAACTGGAGAAGTGGTACCCCGACTATCCCGAGTCCGATCGCATCACCGTGCGGATGCTGCTCAATCACACCTCCGGCATCAGCGATTATGCCGTGTCGGGGTCTCCCGAGGAGATCATCGCCGTCTCGGCCGGTATGCCCCGCTATTTCGAACCGGGCGCGGGGTGGGCCTATTCAAACACCAACTACATCTTCCTCGGTCGCATCATCGAACAGGTCGCGGAAGAGACGCTGGCCGACTTTCTGCGCCGCGAGATCTTCGAGGAGGCGGAGTTGCCGGTCACGAGTCTCGAAACGGACGAGGGACTGCTCGGCATGCTCGCGGGCGGTCATCTGTATGAGGGCGATGCGCCCTATTCCTATACGGCCGACAACCCGGCGTGGTCCGACGGCGGCATCGTATCGAGCGTGGCCGATCTTGCCCATTTCGCTACGCGCCTTTTCGGCGGCTGGCTGCTGTCGACCGCCATGCTTGACGAGATGCTCACCTTCGTCTCGACCGGTGACGAGGAGATATACGGGCTCGGCGTTCTTCATTATGACAATGCGGCCCTCGGCGAGGGCTACGGACATAACGGTTCGCTCGTCAATTTCAACGGCGAACTGGTCTATTTCCCCTCGATAAAGACCGCCTTCGTATTGCAGGCAAACTACCCGGTTTCCGGCGACAACGGCTATCTCCGGGATCTGATAGTGGCTATTTTTCTCAAGTCGACGCCGTTCCCGGTGGCCGATGACTGTGCTTACATGGACCTGCGCCCCGATCCGGCGGCGGACCGCTACGAGACGATACGTTTCAAAGGTCCCATCAACGACATCAGCGCCGCCGATCCGGTGACCGGTGCCGGGTACTATTATTACTCGGCGGGGACCGGCAGCGAGAACCTTTTCTGCAAAGAATATGCCTTCCGGTACGACGACGGGGAGAAGAGGAATCTTTATCTGATGGAGGAATGCCCCGAAGTGGAGCGCTACTACACCGGCGAGGTGAGGGTGCGGCGCGTTGAACTGTCGGTACCGATAGCCGAACTGGAGGCGGCGAAGAACGGGGCTGGCGGCCCGGTCGAATTGAGCGGACTCACCTATGCCCGCCTCGACTACTGGTACGATACCGTCAATAATCGAACGACAAAACGCTGCACGCTGGGAATGCCCGCCGACGAGACGGCCCGTTTCCTGTTCTGCACACAGCGCAATGAAGATTTTTCGGTCGGCGAAGAAGTGCGTCTTTTCGCCTATCTGCCCCTTTCGGAGGATATCTTGGAACAGCAACAGTGTCAGTGCTTCGACGATCAGGGGGGCGTCACGGCGTGCCGGACGATAGCCGATGATTTCGGCTGTGCGGTGCCGGAGAATTATTTCGCCGCCGCGGGCGATTCTTTTGCGCACTACCGTTTCGTCGGTCCGATCAACGACCCCGCCGCGCAGATACCGGAGGAGGGGGAGACAGACCATCAGTTCATGGCCGGCGGTGCCTTTTTCGAGGCCTCCTCCTACAACAACTTCGCGATGCGGAGCGACAACGGACTGGGGACCGAGGTGTTGATCGTCCAGAGTTTCGGCGATCTCGAGGCGCTGGGCGACAATACCTACCGTTTCAAGGCGAGCGAACTTGTCGTGCCGGCGCAGGCGCTGGTCACCGCGAAGACCGACAGCGCCGCGACGCTGACCGAAGCGGGCGAATTCTACTTCGGTCTGTACGATTATGAGCAGAAGATACGGGGGAGCGACATATCCTACAAGAAGTGTTTCGTCGCGGCGCGTGACGCGAACGATGCCGATGCGTCGCTTTTGCCGTGCTACGCCGACAACACCGATTTCGCGGTAGGGGAGACGCTGAAGATATTCGGCAACATGCAACTGGTCGACGACCCCGCATCGCTCGGCATCTACTGGCCGACGACCGACGACTGTCTCTGCTTCACCGCCGGCAATACGCTGCTCGATTGCGCCGATTTCGACGAATTGTGACCGGGCGCTGATTCTCAAAAACTTTTTTGACTTGCCCCCGCGACGGTGGTAGCATGCCTCGGTCCTGAACCGGAGGGGAGAGACATGGCACAGAACACGGGCGGCGGCAAACGCATCAGGATATCCTTCCAGCAGGCCATCGGCCTCATTCTACCGTATATAAAAAGCCGCGTGATGGAGCAGGTCCGCTCCGTCTGGCTCATCATCCTCTATCTCGTCCTGTTCCAGATACTTGTTCTCGGCATACCCATCCTCGACGCATCCATCATCACCTTCGGCATGGCGATGGTCATCATCGGTCTCACCTTCTTCATGGAAGGGCTGCTCCTCGGCCTGATGCCGCTGGGCGAACTCATCGGTATCAAACTGCCTCAGCGGGCGGGGCTGGCGGTGATACTGGCCTTCTCGCTCATACTCGGATTCGGCGTGACGTTTGCCGAGCCGGCCATCGGGGCGCTCAAGATACTCGGCAGCGCCGTGAAGGCGTGGGATGCTCCGCTCCTGTTCCTGCTCCTTAACAGCCACGCGAACTATCTGGTCTTCGCGGTGGGCGCGGGGGTCGGAGTGGCGGTCGTGTTCGGCATGCTGCGGTTCCTCTACAACTGGTCCTTGAAACCGTTCCTGTATATCATGGTGCCGCTCCTGACGGTGCTTTCGATCTGGGCCGCGTTCGATCCGAATCTGCTCTATCTCACCGGACTGGCGTGGGATTGCGGCGCGGTGACGACCGGTCCGGTGACGGTGCCGCTGGTCCTTGCGCTCGGCATCGGCATCACCCGCATCGTCGGTTCGAGCGACACCGGCGGAGCATCGGGCTTCGGCGTAGTGACGCTTGCGTCGCTCTTCCCGATACTCACCGTCCTTCTGCTGGGGGTCTTTTTTCTCAAAAGCGTGCCGCAACCGATGGAGGAGACGCGCTTTCTGTCGCCCGACAACCGCGATACCGCCCTTGCCCTTTTCGAAAGCGACGACGAACTTCTGCGCTATGCGTTCGTGCATGGCAGCAGGGAGGGGATCACCAGCTATTTCGACAGCGATGCATCACGTCGCGCCTTCGTCGCCGAGATGGCGGGGAACGGTTCGGAGCGGTCGCGCATCTTCGGACCCGAAGAGACCCGCTTCATGAGTTGGGTCGCCCGCAACGGCGCGGTGGAGGAGAAGATATCGCTCTTCGGATCGGTCAAGGCGGCGCGCGAATATCTCAACGCCCCCGATAAGCCGGCGCTCATAGACGCGGCGGCGCTCTTCCTGCGCAACTTCCAGACGGCGGCGCAGGCGATCATTCCCCTGACCCTCTTCATGCTGCTGGTCTTCTTCCTTATCCTGCGGGAGAAACTGCCGCGCACCGACGAGATAGCCTTCGGCATCATCGTGGCGGTCATCGGCATGGGACTCTTCAATATCGGCATGGAGACGGGGCTGTCGAAGATCGGCGATCAGGTGGGGGGAAAACTGCCCTCATCGTTCACCACCCTGCCGCTCAACGAAAAGCGGGAGACCATCCGCAATTTCACCCCCGATGTGGTCGAGAAGGCGGTCTCCGGCGACGGCGGCATAGAGACCTTCTTCTACCGCAAGAACGGGCGACAGGTCGAAACGATACCGTACAACGAAAAGAACTATGACGATATGACCGCTACCTACACCTACATCCCTCAGGTGGGACCGCTGTTCGGCGGCGAACGGAGTTTCTGGGGCATCTTCGTGGTGCTCCTGTTCGGCTTCCTGATGGGGTACGGCGCGACGCTCGCCGAACCGGCCCTCAACGCGCTTGGTCTCAAGGTCGAGGAACTCACGGTCGGCACCTTCAAGAAATCGTTCCTCATGCAGGCGGTCGCGGTGGGGGTTGGCGTCGGCATCGCCTTCGGCGTGGCGAAGATCATCTGGGACATTCCGCTCATCTGGCTGCTGGCGCCGCCCTACCTGACGCTTATGGTGGTCACGAAACTCTCGAGCGAAGAGTATGTGAACATCGGCTGGGACAGCGCCGGGGTCACCACCGGTCCGGTGACGGTGCCGCTCGTGCTCGCGATGGGGTTGGGCATCAGTACCCGGATAGGTGCGGTCGAGGGGTTCGGCATACTTGCGATGGCATCGGCCTATCCGGTACTCTCGGTCCTGCTCACCGGCCTTTACGCGGCGCGTAAACGGAAGAAGGTCATCAGCGATACCGAAGGATCGGACGCGGCTACGCAGGAAGCGGTGGAGGTGACGCCATGAAACGGACGATCTGCGCCAAGATAACCTGTGAGGTCTATCAGGAGATATCCAAGACGGTCGCCGCCACGCTTGCCGGCATGGGTATCCCGCGGCCCTATGTCCAGTCGGGCCGTTCCATCATGATCGGCGAGAAACGCGGGCTGTTCTTCCGGGGCGGCCAGACGCTGGTCGACGACATGATAGACATCTATCGTTTCACCGTGCCGTTGGAGCAGGAACTGCCGGTCATGGACCGTCTCATCCATGCGGCGATGCTCGATCAGGAGGGGCGCGGTTCCATCTACAGCGAACATATCGAACTTCTTCACGACGAAGGTCGCTCCGCCGAAGAGGAACCGGCTGTGACGCCCGGTGATCCGGCGCGTCATTCGATGATACAGCATCTGACCGGCATATCGACCATCGTCCAGCGTGGTCAGGGCGATGTCATCGTACGCGCCGCCCTCGAGATGGGCATCTGCGTGCCGAGCGTCACCTACGGCATCGGCGCCGGATTGCGCGATAAGCTGGGGCTTATCCGCATCACCATCCCGGCCGAGAAGGAGATCGTCAACATCATCACCACGCACCATGATGCGCAGGGGGCGTTGGTGCGGCTTATCGAAGCGGGCAAACTCGATCAGCCGGGCAAAGGGTTCATCTTCACCTATCCGGTGGCGCGCGGCCTCCTCAATACCCGGCTCTATGTCGGCAGGCACCTGTCGGCGGCGAGCATCGGGCAGATCGTCGCGGCGCTCGACGAACTCAAAGGGTCGACCGGCTGGCGGCGTAAATTCACCGGCACGAGCGATCACACCCGTTCGAAAAAACGGAAATACCTGCGCGACCTGACCGATGTCACGGTCCTCTGTCCCGAAGGCCGCGCGACCGATCTGGCGAAAGTGGCGATGGATGCCGGCGCGAGCGGCGCCACCGTCAGCCGCCTGCGTCAGGCACCGCCGCCCGCCACACCGCAGGGCAAACTCTCCCCGGCGCGCGAAAAACTCACCATGATCCTCCCTTCCTCGCTTGCCGAACCGGTGGCCGGTGCCTTGACGAACGCCGGACTTTTCGATGAAAAGACCAACGGCGAGATCTTTATCCGGCCCTGTCCCGAGGCCTACACCTACACCGGCGGAAAGTAGGAAAAATGTTGATTTTGTCGTTGATGTCATTAGAATCGGTCAAATCCTGCGGGTCTTGCGCCAGGGGGCGCCGGGCGGCGCAGGCGGTGTTTTACGGTCTTTTTGTTTTGAGGGTTTCGTTATGACCACGCAGCTGTATGTCGGTAATGTGAATTACCGTATGACCGAGGACGGCCTGAAACAGATGTTCTCTGAATTCGGCGAAGTGACCTCGGCCAAGATCGTGACCGATCGTGAGACCGGCCGGTCCAAGGGTTTCGGTTTCGTCGAAATGGCGGATGAAGATTCGGCGGAACGCGCCATCCGGAGCCTGAACGATCAGGAACTGGACGGTCGCCGGATCAAGGTCAACATCGCTCGTCCGAAGAAGTTCTGAGACGATATCAGACGGGATGTTCCGAAGGCCGGGCTCTGTGTCCGGCCTTTTTTTTAGGGGTTTGATCATGACCGACACGATGCGGATATTTCTCGGCCTGTTTGCGGCGTTCATTTTTTCTGCCTGCGTCGCGGAGCCCGGCGCCAAGAGCGGCGGCACCCTCTGGGATCAGTATGCCGACGAACTGAACCCTCCCGATAAGGACACCTTCACCGATACGGCGCTACCCGCCGGTGACGAGGATACTCTGGAAACGCCGGACGATGATGCTTTCGTCTGTATGTATGATGCCTGCGCGATCCACGCCGATTGCAAGCAACCCGACTGTGTCGCAACCTTCTGCACGACGGTCTTCGGCACGCTGATAGCCGATAACCCGAACGCCTGCGCCATGCGGTGCGACCCCGCCAACAGCGGCGCCGAATGTCCCGACGGGATGATCTGCAACGATCAAATACAGGCGGCGGCCGGTCTCGGGATAGATATCGACGGCGCCTTGGGTATCTGCGCGCCGCCGACCTTACGGTAAATGCGGTACCTTCTCGCCGCGATACTTTTCTTGTTCTGTTCGCCGTTTCTTGCCGCCGCGGCGCCGCATTGCGCCGCTTCGGCCGTACTGCCCGCGGGATTTCATATCATCGAAGCGGCCGAATGTTTTTCGGCCGAGGTGGCGGAAGCACTCGTGTCGGACGCCGGCGCATTAGGCGATTATCTCGACCGTTTCCCCGATACCCCGGCAAGCGCCGCCTACCGTTACTGGTACTACCTGCGCGCCGAACAGTTCCTGCCGGCCCTCCTGACGCTCGTCGAACTGGTCAACGGCGCCCCTTCGAGCGCTCCGGCGGAGCAGTTCCGCGACGAGATAGCATTTCTTGTCATCAACGGCATCAAACGGGTACCGCAGGAGGTCGATCTGTTCGCCCGTTCCGGAACGCTCTCGACCGGGGAGCTCTCGGAGCGCTTCTTCTTCATCCTCGATCAGGTGGTTTCGCTGTACGCCGAAGGACGGAGCGGTTCGCGCCGCGATTCGTGGCTGGTTTACCGGTCGCTCGCGCTGTTCTTCTCCAGCAGCAGCGGACCGGCCGCCGCAGCGGATCCTTTTTTCAGGGCCCAGTACGAGCGGTACCATGCGTTATGGAAGGAGGGGATACTGCTGCCCTATCTGGCCTTTTTCGCCTTTTTTACCGCCGGCGACCGGACCTTCCTGCCGGCCGAACCGGCCTACTCCGATAAACTGGCGCCGCTGGTGCCGCTTCCCAAAAAAGCGCAGGATCGTCACCGGGAACGCGACGCGGTAGGAAATATCGTTCGTCTCATGGGCCGTTTCTCTCTGGATAATATCGCGCGGCTTCCCGATATGGAATTCATCGCGACCGACGATGCGGACGGGTGGCGGCGTATGAACGGCGCATTATCGGACGATGATAATAACCAACGGTGCGCGCTTTTCGACGAACGGCAGGCGATGTTCGCGCCGCACCGCGACGATCTTTTCGAACCGTTCGTGCACAATCGCGCCCTTTCGCTGATGGAAGGGTGCGATCCGCGCCACAATATACCGTTCCGCATCAAAGGGGAGAAGATATATCTCGTCGAACAGGATCGCTGGCTGCGCGATGTTGCCGTGGTGTACTATCTTATCGCGCGGGGCGACTATTCCTACCGCGAGGCGAGCGGTCTATTGTCGGGAGCGATGATCGCGGCGGTCTCACGGTATGAGCAGGAAGCGGGGAGCTCTTCGCCGTTCGGCCGCGCCCTTCGTTATGCCCTCCACACCGATCGTCTCGCCAATTTCCGCGACGCCTTGTTCCTTTACCGTCGATACGGCGATGAAACTTCCGTATTCACTAGAGAAAAAACGGCCGAAACGGTCGAATTCGTCACCTCCTTCTTTTTCGGTCTCCGGGAAGAGGAAAAATAGCGTCTGGAATACCCCTAGAAAAACAGAAAGTTAGACGTGATAATGCCCGTTTTTTATATTTTTTTTATTCGATGAGGCAACATCCTGTAATCACAGGTAGATTTAATCAGTTTTTTGCGGCGAAAAGTTGATTTTTCGGCAACGCGTTCTATAATCATTCGACAACCGTTTTTTAGAGGTTCCCATGAGTGACGAAAAAGTAAAAAAAGGTACCGAGGCGATGCGGAACGGCGAAGAGTACGGCGCCGGCAGCATACAGGTTCTCAAAGGGCTCGAAGCGGTCCGGAAACGGCCCGGCATGTACATCGGAGACACCGACGACGGCAGCGGCCTTCACCACATGATCTTCGAGGTGGTGGACAATTCGGTCGATGAGACGATGGCGGGATACTGCGACAAGATATCGGTCTATCTGCATGTCGACGGGTCGGTCACCATCAAGGACAACGGCCGCGGCATACCGGTCGATATGCATCCGGAGGAGAAGCGGAGCGCCGCCGAGGTGGCGATGACGATCCTCCACGCAGGCGGCAAGTTCGACCAGAATTCCTACAAGGTATCAGGCGGTCTGCACGGCGTTGGCGTATCGGTCGTGAACGCCCTTTCGGAATGGCTGCGGCTCGAGATCCGGCGACAGGGGTATGTCTGGGTGCAGGAGTACCGCTGCGGCGACCCGGTCGCTCCGCTCAAGAAAATGGAGCCGTCCGACGAGACCGGCACGAAGATAACCTTCAAGCCCGATCCCAAGGTCTTCACCCATACGGAATTCTCGCTGGCGCGGGTCACCAATCGTCTGCGCGAGATGGCGTTCCTCAACAGCGGTGCGCGGATAAAACTGCTCGATGAACGGACCGGCGAAGAGCGGCTGTTCCACTATGAGGGCGGCATCGTCGAGTTCATCGCTTTCCTGAATCAGAACCGTAACCCGCTGCATAAGGATGTCATCCGCATCGCGCGCACCGAGGGCCTGCATGCGGTGGAGATCGCCCTGCAGTGGACCGACGCCTATGTCGAGAATGTCCTCTGCTATACCAATAACATAAATAACCGCGACGGCGGCACCCATCTTTCGGGCTTCAAACTGGGGATCACGAAGGTGTTCCAGAAATATGTCGCCGAGAACCGCAAGAACGCGAAGATACAGATAAACGGCGACGATATCCGCGAAGGGCTCACGGCGGTCCTGTCGGTCAAGATGCCCGATCCTAAATTCAGTTCCCAGACCAAGGATAAACTGGTATCCAGCGAGATACAGACCATCGTTTCCAATGTCGTTTCCGAATATCTTTCGCTCTATCTGGGCGAAAATCCCGACATCGCCGGCGCCATCATCGACAAGATACTCGAGGCGGCCATCGCCCGCGAGGCGGCCCGCAAGGCGCGGGAGATGACGCGGCGGAAGGGGGCGCTCGAGAACACCACGCTTCCCGGCAAACTGGCCGACTGTCAGGAGCGCGATCCCGCCAAGTCGGAGATATTCATCGTCGAGGGCGACTCGGCCGGCGGTTCGGCCAAACAGGGACGCGATCGCTCCAATCAGGCCATTCTGCCACTTCGCGGCAAGATACTGAATGTAGAGAAAGCGCGTCTGGACAAACTGCTCAAGAGCGATTCGGTGCTCACCATCGTCGCGGCGCTCGGCACCGGTATCGGCAAGGACGAGTTCAACATCGAGAAGCTCCGCTATCATAAGATAATAGTGATGACCGATGCCGATGTCGACGGCGCCCACATACTGACGCTCCTCCTGACGCTCTTCTACCGCTACATGCCCGACATCATCTCGCGCGGCTATCTCTATGTCGCCCAGCCGCCGCTCTACGGCATCACCCGCGGCAAAAAGGTGACCTATGTCCGCGACGAACGGGAGTTTCAGGAACATCTCATCAATACCGGCACCGAAGGCCTCGCCGTGTCGTTCGGCAAGAAAAAGGAGAATCGGCTGGAGGAGGGCAAACTCCGCGCCTTCATCAAGAAACTGGTGGTGCTCAACGACAACCTTGTCCGCACCGAGTTCATCTACGACTCGGCGGTGGTCGAGGCGGTCGCCTCCATCGGCGGGATAGACGAGGCCGATTTCAAGACCGAGAAGGCGCTCACCGACAAATTCGAGAAGATCCGCGAATTCATCGAACACGATCATCCCGACCGTCTGCCGGTCCGCATGGAACTCGAGGAGAACGAACGGTACAACGAGTTCAAACTGAAGATATTCACCACCCACAGCGGCACCGAGAAACTGACCCTGATCGACTACCGCTATATCAAGAACTCCGAGATACTTCTCATCGGCCGTCTTCGCGGCGAGATAGCGACCTTCGGCGCCCTGCCGTACACCGAAACGGTCATCGACAAGGAAAAGGAGAAGGAGGAGGTGAAGGGGGTGTACGAACGGTGGCGCGATCTCCTGCGGGCGACGCTGGAACATGCCCGCGAAGGCCAGAAGATCCAGCGCTACAAAGGTCTCGGCGAGATGAACCCGGAACAGCTCTGGTCGACGACGATGAACCCGGCGGACCGTACGCTGGTCAAGGTGTCGGCCGACGATGCGGCCGAGGCCGACCGGATATTCGACATCCTGATGGGCGAGAACGTCGAACCGCGGCGCCGGTTCATCGAAGAGAACGCCCTCAATGCGAATCTTGACGTGTAAGATGGAGAGACATACATGGTAGAACAGACCAACATCAACAACATCAACGAGAAGATAAAGCCGGTCAGCATCGAACAGCAGATGAAGACCTCCTATATCGATTACGCGATGAGCGTCATCGTCGGCCGGTCCCTGCCCGATGTGCGCGACGGTCTCAAGCCGGTCCACCGCCGCCTGCTGTTCGCGATGAAGGAACTCGGCTCGACCTACACCGCGCCCTACAAGAAATCGGCGCGCATCGTCGGCGATGTCATGGGTAAATATCATCCGCACGGCGACGCGGCGATCTACCAGACGCTGGTCCGTATGGCGCAGGATTTCTCGATGCGCTACCCGCTGGTCGACGGGCAGGGGAACTTCGGTTCGATAGACGGCGACGAAGCGGCCGCGATGCGGTATACCGAGGCGCGCATGGCCCGTATCGCCGGCGAACTGCTGGCCGATATCGACAAGGATACGGTCCGGATGCTCGACAACTACGACGGCTCTCTCCGCGAACCCGAGGTCCTGCCGGCGCGCATCCCGCAACTGCTCATCAACGGCTCCTCCGGTATCGCGGTCGGCATGGCGTCGAATATCCCGCCGCACAATCTGACCGAAGTTATCAAGGCGCTTCTCTATTTCATCGACCATCCCGAAGCGGGCATCACCGACCTGATGAACTTCATCAAAGGTCCCGATTTCCCGACCGCGGGTCTCATACTCGGCCGCGGCGGCATCCGACAGGCCTATGAAACGGGCCGCGGCATCGTCCGGATGCGTTCGCGCGTGACCATAGAGGAGAGCGAAAAGGCGGGCGATCGTCCCAAGATCATCGTCCACGAACTGCCCTATCAGGTCAACAAGGCGCAGACCATCATCCAGATAGCGGAACTGGTCAAGGACAAGAAGATAGAGGGGATACACGACATCCGCGATGAATCGGACCGTCGCGGCATTCGCATGGTCATCGAACTTAAAAAGGACGCCATCGCCGAGATCATACTCAACCAGTTGTATAAGATGACCAATCTCCAGACCAGTTTCGGCATCAACATGCTCGCCATCTGCAACGGCGTGCCGCGAACGCTCAACCTGCGCGATGTGCTCAACTACTTCCTGATGCACCGGCGCGATGTGGTGACCCGCCGCACCAAGTTCGAACTGGAGGAGGCCGAGAAGCGCGCTCATATCCTCGAGGGCCTCAAAAAGGCGCTCGACGTCATCGACAAGGTGATCGAGGTCATCCGCAAGTCGCCTTCGACCGACGAGGCGCGGGAAGCGCTCATGAAGAAGTTCGCCTTCTCGAAGATACAGGCGTCGGCCATCCTCGACATGAAACTGTCGCGGCTCACCGGGCTCGAACGCGAGAAGATACAGGCCGAACTTGATGAGCTGCACAAGAAGATCAAGTGGTATAACGAGATCCTCGCCAACGAAAAGACGCTCCTTTCGGTCATCAAAAGCGAACTCAAGGAGATCATGGAGCGCTACGGCGACGAGCGGCGGACCGAGATCGTCGACGAGGCCGGTGATATCGACATAGAAGATCTCATCCCCGACGAGGAGATGGTGGTGACGCTTACCACCGAGAATTATATCAAGCGGACGCCGCTGACCCAGTACCGCAAACAGAAACGGGGCGGGAAGGGGATAAACGCGATAAACCCGAAGGAGAACGACTTCGTCCGCGACATCTTCATCACGAGCAATCACACGCTCCTGATGATCTTCACCAGTTACGGCAAGGTCTACTGGGTGAAGGTCTATCAGTTGCCCGAGGCGGGACGCGGCAGTCGCGGCAAACCGATCATCAACATGGTGCAGGTCGAAAAGGACGAGCATGTCATGGAGATACTGCCGATCCGCGAGTTCATGCCCGACCATTTCGTTTTCATGGCCACAAAGCGCGGCACGGTGAAGAAGACCGATCTCATGGAGTTCGCCATCCAGCGCTCGAACGGCAAGAAGGCGATCAACATGAACGAGGGCGACGAACTGATCGGCGTGGCCATAACCAACGGTTCCAACGAGATCATTCTCGCCTCGCGCAACGGTCTTTCGATCCGCTTCCCCGAAACGCAGGTCCGCTCCATGGGCCGGGCGGCGACCGGAGTACGCGGTATGCTGCTCGAGAAAAAGGACGAAGTGATGACCATGGAGGTGGTCGAACTCGACAAGACGCTCCTATCGGTCACCGATCGCGGTATCGGCAAACGGACCCCGGTCGAGGATTACCGTGTCCAGTCGCGCGGCGGCAAGGGGATCATCACGATAAAGACCTCCGCGGAGAACGGTTTCGTGGTGGGCGTCCTCAAGGTGAACGACACCGACGAGGCGATGCTTATCACCACCAACGGGCAGGCGATACGCATCCCGGTGTCGGGCATCAGCGTCATCGGCCGCAATACCAAGGGGGTGCGGCTCTTCCGCGTCGCCGAAGGGGAAAAGGTCGTGAGCGTGACCAAGATCGTCGAGCCGGCGGACGGAAGCAGGTCCGACGACGAGGCCGAGGACGACGCGGCCGAAGACAACGGCGGCGAAGGCCAGTAAAAAAAGCGACCGAAAGGATTGATTTCGGTGCCGGTTTCGATACAATGGCTTTTCGAAAAGAGTTGCAACAGGAGCCGCCCGTGAGAACACTTCCGCTGTGTGCCTTTTCTTTTGTCCTTCTATTGTCGTTCCTTTGTTCTTCCTCTCTCATCGCCGCTTCGGCGCCCGCAAGCGACCTGCCGTCACTTTTCGGCGTCGTGTATGACGATGCGGAAGAGGAGGAGGACGAAGAGGATTCCGGCGGACGCGACGAGGAGGATGAGGAGGCGACGGAGGAAGGGGACGGGGAGGACGAAGAACCCGTACGCAAGGATGAGTTCGTCGAAAAACCCAAGGATGAGTTCGCGCTCGAAAAGCGCGGTGAAGAGGTCTACGAATACGAAGATCCCGACATCGTCAATGTGAAGCGGCCGACCTATCTCTACGCCGAGAATTCGCTCGATGCGCGCAAGATGTTCGAACTGTTCAAGGGTGACGAACTGGTGGTGCTTGACGAACAGGGCGACTGGATAAAGGTGGAGTTCCTGACCAAGGAAGGGTGGGTGGAGCGCGATGCCGTTTCCTTCACCGACTATGTGCTTTACCGTATATTCCTCGATCTTTCGGTCGGTCTTTCCTATTCGCCGGAACTCAAGAACTATTCGGTGCTCGGCAATTACAGCCTCGGTGCCTTTTACGGCGTGCATGAGTACTTCATCCCCGGCGTCGAATTCAAGGCGATCTCGGTCGACGCCGATGTCCTGTACGCCGGTGTCGGCGGCGTGATCCGCGCCCATATCCCGTATCTGGAAAGCAAGCGGTCGCGTACGGTCGCGTCGGTGTCGGGCGGCTACTTCCGCATGCCCGAGATACCGCTTTACAAGGGTACCGGTACGCGGCCCGACACCATCGTCTTCAACGGCGGTTATTTCTCGGGAGCGCTTGAGCATGTGGTGCGTGTCTCCGACCCGGTCTATATCGGCGGCGGTTTCGAATTCCTCTATGCGGCCGGTGCCGGCAAGACGGCGAGCGGCGAGAAGATAGAACGCGACTTCTGGTCGTTCGGCGGCCGGATAAAAGTGATGTTCAATATTTGGGAATAAGCCATGCGCAACGGGCTACTGCTTCTTTTCGGCGCGCTTGCGGTGATGATCGCCGCGACCTTTTTCGTCGGCTCCTGTCAGCCGAAGGAGTCGCATTTCGGCATCACCTGCGCCACTTTCGAGGACTGCGATCTGGGCCAGCGGTGCTTTGAGGGTCGCTGTATCCAGAACCTGCGGGAACCGAAAAACCCGCTGGAGGAGCAGGAGGAGTTCGCCGGCCTGACCTACACCACCACCAAGATGTTCTACAACGGCCGGGTGAGTCTGCCGGACGATTTCATCCTGCCGTACAAGAACCTGCGGGTGCTCTACGGGAAAGACAACTTCCGCCAGAGCGTCGATCCGGTCAACGGCACCTTCTGGCTGCGGCTCAACGCGGTCGGCACATCTCTGCTGGTCCTCGAGACCAACTATGAGGAGGAGAACCGGAATACGCCGATCTTCCTGACCATCTTTCCGACCAACGGCGAAGGCTACTTCCGGCGCACCAACATCGAGTTCTCGGTGCGTGAAACGGCGGTGGCGCTCGTTTTCCTCCAGCCGGCGCTCCTCGCGACGGTCGACCCGTTCTTCAACGCCGCACTCCTTGAGCGGATACGGAATCTGACGACGATCGATTACCTGACCCGTATGCTCGAAGATAAGATGACCATCATGTCGCCCGCCATCATCGTTTCGGGCGACATCGACATCCAGAACGTCGTCGCCGCCGCGGTCAATGAACTGTTCAATGAACTCGGCAAGGAGCAGAACCCCGCGACCGCTCTGGCCCCCAACGGCATGGTCAACGAGGACGACCTCACCGAGACCTTCTACCATGTCGTCTACAAGGAGATACTCCAGCCGCAAGAGGAGGAGGTCGACAATGTCTACATCAAATACTACAACGAGAACGGTCCCGAGGTGAAGGCCTACAACAATATGCCGCGCTGGGTCTTCTACTTCGTCGATGCCATGCCGATCGAGGCGTCGCTTCCGGGCGAGATATCGGACCCGGGGATCGACAAGGAGGCCGACCCGGCGCTCATCGTGCCGCCGCGCAACTATGTGTCCCCCAAACTGCGTTATCTGGTCCAGCGCTACGTCAACGAACAGGATGAACTGTTCCGGGAGAACGTACTGGCCGACGATCAGTCGAACACCCTGAATGCCGAGATCAACACCTACTACGATTTCGAGCCGGTCACCGAAAAGACCCCCCTCAAATATAAGAAGGAGGATATCGATCAGGGCTTTCTTGTCGGCTATCTGCCCGGTCCCGATCTGGCCGAACTCGAGCCGCGCGCCTTCGACGCGCTCTGGGCGACCTATTTCACCCAAGTGGTCCTGCCGATGGTGCAGTTGTCGGGCGATATCAGCGATAATTTCAAAACGGTACTGCTCAACTACGACCAGATATCGGGGAAACCGCTGGCTCAGCATCCGGCTTACGTGATCGCGCGCAGTATCCGGGCTCACGGACTCGGCCTGCGGGTCAACGACTTCATGAAGGAGCGGCGCTCTTCGTTCGAGGCGCTCCAGTACAAGCGCGATCTGTTCGAGAAGATCATGGAGGTCTTCCAGAACGCGTTTATCGGCCGCACGGTCTCGAGCTCCTCATTCCTGTCCGATATCCAGCAGAAGACCGGGAGCGCCAGTTTCATCACCCAGTTGCAAAAGGTCTCGAATCTCGTCTACGGCCAGTTGGCGCCGATGGATATCGTTCGTCGTTTCAAAGGGATGGATGCGCCGGTCTTCGAATTCACCGATGCGGTGTTCAATCATGACACCGCGCAGGACATCTACTATTTCAACGAAGAGGACGAGGAACTCGGCAACGACGACGATACCATTCTCTATCCGACCGAGGTCCCGGTCTGCACGACGGGGAACTGTCTGTGCACCAACGCCGGCGGCGACATTCCCGGCTGTATGGTGATGATCTCCGCGACCGGCCTGAATTTCTCGGTGGGCTCCGACGGCGACGACGGTTGGTTCGGTTCGCAGGCCTACGAATCGGAGAAGCCGCGTCACCGGGTAACGATGCAGAACAGTTTTTATCTGGACAAATACGAAGTCTCGGTCGCGCAGTACAAGCACTTCCTCAACGACCCCGAGAACAAGGAGTGGCTGCGTCAATACGCCTCGCGCGGCATAGAGAAATGTTTCGGCGACGATCACTATCTCGATGTCTGGGACCAGCCGGTCTACGCGAAGGGGGACAAGGACAACTATCCGCTCACCGGCGTCTGCTGGTACGCCGCCAACGCCTACTGCAAATGGGCGGGCCGTCGCCTGCCGACCGAGGAGGAGTGGGAGTTCGCCGCGCGCGCCACCGGCGACTGCGTCTGCAACGCCGCCGACGCGGGGTGTATCGCCAACAACGCCGAATGCAACGAGTTCCCGTGGGGCGACGAGGAGGTCTTCAACGCCGCCTCGACACAATTCCGCGCCAATTTCCGCAACAGCGGCGACCCGTACGAACCGAGCAAACTGGAGAAAGAGAAGATAGATCCGGCGATACTCGAACTCATGTACCCGGCGCCCAATCTGACGCCGGTAGGCTACTTCAACGGCGCGGTCTACCCCAATTTCACCTCGAAACCGGGCATGTCGCCGTACGGCATCCACGATATGTCGGGCAATGTCGAAGAGTGGGTGGCCACCCGTTTCTATTATTATTCCGATCTCACCGAAGGCGGCGTTCCCACGCCGGTCGGGGATCAGCGGACCGTGCGCGGCGGGAGTTGGGCGAGCACCCGTCACCTTATCCGGCCCAGTTACCGGCGCGGCGTCAACCCGCAGAACAATTCGCTCATGATCGGGTTCCGGTGCGCGATGGATGCCAATTAATGAGGTATGAGGCCATGAAAAAGATCATCCTGACCGTGGGTCTTCTGACGCCGCTCCTGCTCGGTGCGGTCATCGTCGAGGATGGCGACGGCTTCAAGGTCTACGACGAGCAGAAATCGGAAGAGATAACCTTCTTCCACGAAGATGTCCTGCTCGAAGAATTCAATGTCGGCACCGGCGACTGGGTCCCCGGCGGGAGCCCTTTCCAGATAAAGATAAACCTCTGGGGCGGCGCGAAATCGGAGATGGAACTGAAGGGCAAAGGCGTTGCACAGTGGCCCGAATCGGTGAAACTTTCCTACGAAGGGACCGAGGACGGCGGCCACGCGCTGATGAACTACGGTATCGAGATGGAGGCGCTCTACAAACTGGAATGGCCGCTGGGCGACGGGACGCCGCAGGAGATCAGCGAATATCTCAACTTCGACCTGCGCTTCTTCGACGAAAAGAATTTCACCCCGTTCCTGCTCGACGGCAACGACGAGAATCCGGTGTCGCTCGAGGACAGCATCCAGAGTTTCCATCTCTGGGACGGCACCCTGCAGGACATCATCGGCGTTCCCATCAGCATCCCGATCATCGGCAACATCGCCTCGATGATACACCTCAGTTTCGATCTCGACGGCATCATGTACATCGAGATGTTCGGTTCGCGCATCGCTCTGGATGAGAAGGCGCAGCGGTCGATATTCTCCGACAATCAGTATCTGGTCATCGAGCCGCCGCTGGTCGGCACGACCCTCATCATAGAGGCGCACTACGAGTCGCTGGTCTACTATGAAACCGATCTGATCCTGACCGTTACCCTGACCATCAAGATACCGCTGTTCGAACTGGAATTCCCGATACCGATACCGATACCGCTGGTGAGAGAGGACGAAACGTGGATATTCAACTCGCAGACGGTGCAGTTCGAATTCCCCGCGATCTTCATCGAACGGCGGGCGCACCAGTTCCTCGACACCGTGCCGGGCGACGAGGACTACTGGGAATTCAACGTCGAGAACATCGGCACCCGTCTGCTTGAAGGCCGCATCGTATCGGATGACCCGAATTTCATCGTGCTCCCCGAAGAGTTCCTGCTCGAACCGGGCCAGATATCGGCGGTCACCGTGTTCTTCAAACCCTACGAGGAAGGCGCCAAGAAGGGTATCGTCAAGTTCTACTCCAACGATCCGGTCGAACCCTTCACCACCGTCGCGCTCTTCGGCTACTCAAGCGAGTCGGGCACCTTCTACAGCAAGGTGAAGGAGGGCGACGAGCCGCGCTACGAAGTACGCGAATCGGGCGGCTGTTCCCTGTCGGTCATGGACGAGTAGGGGGGGGGATACGACATGAGAACCACCGGCAGTCTCCTCGCGATCCTGCTTCTCTCCCTCCTTTCGGCCGCCTGCATGGAGACCGAATCGATCTATGAAGTGCGCGGCAAGGACATCGGCCCGGAGGGGGGCAAGTACGAAGGGGTCCACGGCGTCACCATCATCATCCCGAAAAAGGCGCTCGCCCAGACCATCACCTTCACCATCTACGCGATGGACACCGATCCGTTCACCAACCTTTCGGCGACCCTGACCAACATCTACAGCGTCGCTCCGATGGCCTACAAGTTCAACATACCGGCGACCCTGATAATCCCGTACAACGAGGAGGATATTCAGGGGCTGCTCGACGAGGTCGATCTCAAACCCTATTTCGCGATCGACCGCAAGACCTTCGAAGAGATACCGGCCGACCAGTACGAACAGGACCTCGAACGGAACATGTTCAAGATATCGACGCAGTTCCTCGGCTATTTCCATGTCGGTTTCCCCAAGGAACTGGTCAAGAAGGAGAACGCCGAGACCACCGGCATATCGGAAATGGTGCTTATTCCCGGCGGGACCTTCGAGTACGGCGCGCCATCGGGAACGCCGACCGGCGCGATCGACGCGACCGAAGGGGTGCTTGCGGGCGAGGGGTTCAACACCGTCGAGATGTCCGAATACTACATCGACAAGTACGAAGTGACCAATGCCCAGTACCGCGCCTGCCAGACCGCGGAGGTCTGCACGGAGCCCTATTCCATAAACTCTTCGCGCTACCCCAATTACTACTACGATCCCGCCTACCGGAATTTCCCGGTCCTCTGGGTCAGTTGGAATCAGGCGAACACCTTCTGCCAGTGGGCCGGCAAGAGACTCCCCACCGAGGCGCAGTGGGAAAAGGCGGCCCGCGGCGACACCTACCGCAAATATCCGTGGGGCGACACCGATCCGCAGGACAACGCCGAGAACTCCATCGTGAACTACTCGGCGCTCTTTGAGGATGTCACCGATGTCACCTCCTTCGAAAGCGCCGTTTCTCCGTACGGCATCTACAACATGGCGGGCAACGCCGCCGAATGGACCGACACGTGGTACGACATAGATTCCTATTATAAGAAGAGCGCCGAGCCCGACCCGGCGGTCGATCCAACCGGCCCGGCCGACGGCGGCACTCTGCAGAAAAAACTTATTCGCGGCGGCAGCTGGGTCTCTCTCGAGAACGAGATAACGACCTACGCCCGCGACAAGGCTTTTCCCCACTACCGCTACTACAATCTCGGTTTCCGTTGTGTGAAAGAGGGAGGAGAGTGACCATGAAGAACTTCACCGCGACCCTCTTCGCGCTGCTGGCGCTCCTGTCGGTCATCGTCGCCTGCAAGGAGGACGATCCGGTCGACACCGACACCGACATCGGCGATATCGACGAAAAGACCGACATCGACAAGATCACCTGCAACTATTCGAGCACCGACAACAAGATCCGGCCGAGCGCCGAGGAACTCGAATTCACCGGCTACTACAAGACCTTCGCCGGCACCCGCTACCTCACCGTTACCAACCGCTGTCTGACCTGCGACGGGAACGGCCTGCAGATAACGAGCGCCGAACTGATACAGGGCGACGGGAGCATCACCGGCTTCACCCTGTCGCCCGATCCGGTGGCGACCTCGCCGATCTTCCTTAAAAAGGACGAGAAGATCACCTTCGGCGTCAGTTACGAGGTGGTGACGTGGGAGCTGTTCGAAGGTGTCCTGCGCATTCACAGCGACGACAAATGCTCCCCGGCGCTCGACATCAAACTCTCGGGACGCGCTAAAGGTTCGCCGATGATAGAGGTCAAGACGCCCGATGACGCCGTCGCGGACGACAATAAAATGGAGTTCGGCGAGGGCTTCGAAGAAAAGATACAGAACCTGCAGATCAACAATATCGGCAGCGCGAACCTCACCATCACCGCGATGAGCATCACCATCGGCGCTTCGGCCAAAGCGGGCGACCCGGGGTTTTTCATCAAGAAAAGCATCCCCTCCGATGAGGAGATCGCGCCGGCCGCATCGGGGATCGCCGAGATCGGCTGCCGCAACGATCCGAACTTCCCGCTGGGGCTCGTGGGCGAACTCGAGATACTCAACAACGATGTTACCGACTACAGCAAGAATCAGCGCTTCAAGGTCGATCTGGTCTGCGGCCCCGAGCGGACCGATATCCCGACCGCCAAACTGACCTGCACCCCCCAGCAGGTGCCGATACTGACCTGGCCGACCCTCGACGGCTCGGCGAGCGTCGATGTGGACGGCATCACGACCACCGGCCTTTCCTATTACTGGACCTTCGCGTCGGTCCCCGGCGGCGGAAGCGGCGGCGGCGCCTCCATCGTCGACCTCAACGACAAGACCAAACCGGTCGCCAACATTTGGTCGGACTCCTCCAAATCGACCTTTCAGGCGATGCTCAAGGGGACCTACAGCGTGCGGCTGATGGTCAAGAACGCCGAGAATGTGACGAGCAACTGGGCCGACTGCGAGATAGAGGCGCTTCCCAACGATGAACTCATCATCAAGATGATCTGGGACAACAAGGACAGCGACATCGATCTCCATCTGGTCGCCCCGGACGGGACCTACGGCGATCCGTCGACCGACTGCTACTTCTACAACTGTTCGCCGCAGTATGCCGGCGCCCGGCCCGACTGGGGCGTGGTGGGGGAGCCGAAGGACGACCCGGCGCTCGATATCGACAACACCACCGGCCGCGGGCCGGAGACCATCTATGTCAACCAGCCGGCCAACGGCGTCTATAAAGTGGTGGTCCACGCCTACGATACGAGCCGCGGCCCGAGCAAGGCGATCGTCAAGGCCTACACCCACGCGGTGCAAGCCGCCAGCGCCGAGGCGCTTTTCACGACCACCGACACCTGCTGGGACGTTTTCTCGCTGACCGTCACCGACGGCACCGGCGGCAAAAAGAACATTCAGGTGTCGCCGCTGGGCGCCACCGTTTACCCCTGTGAACCGCCCGATATCACGCCGTGATGGCCGCCGCACGCTTATCGTCCATTATTCTTGACTCGCGCGCGCTCTTTCCATATACTGCTACAACCCTTTTTCCGGAGGCTTTCGCATGAGGAGGCTGGCCTTACTTTTCTTTGCGGCGCTTCTCGCCGGCGCCCTTTCCGCCGCCGAGGTCACCGATGTCGCCGATTCGTTCGACGAGAATAATCCGTTCGACTTCAACCTCAACGTCTACTACAAGAACACCCACGAATTCGCCGACATCAAGCGCGAGTACAACACCATCCCGCAGACCTACGACGCCGGCACCGGCAACGGCGGGGTCTACTACACCACCGAAAGCCGCCGCGTCGAGACGCTCGAATACAGCGGCAACCCCGAGGTGCGCTACCTGCGCGAACTGATGATCTCTTCCGAAATAGGGCTCTATCACGATCTTTCGCTTTCGGTCGACGTGCCGATAGTTCTCAAGGACGCCTACAAACTGCTCCTCGAGAACTATTGCATCGATGGGAGCACCGGGGCAGTAGTGCCTTCGTGTGGACAAGGGTTCAGTCTGATAGAACAGAATCTCTTCCCCGATGCCGGCGATCTCTACTACAACCACATGGGCGTGGGCGATATCGGCATCGGCGTGCAGTGGGCCCCCTTCAATCAGGAACGGGGCAAGGATGCCTTCTCGTGGCTGGTCGGTTTCAAGACGACCTTCCCGACCGCCGCGATAGCGACCCCCAAGAACATGAACCGGCGCGTCCGCTTCGACGTGAACGGCGACCCCGTCCCTGCCACCGGCATCGCCGACACCATCGAACAGACCGGGAAGACCGGCGGCGTCGGCAAGGGGCTCTACACCTTCGATATCCGCACCGCCGTGGCCAAGCGTTACGATGTAGCCGAACCGTACTTTCAGGTGCTGGCTTCGCTTTCCACCCCCTCGGCCAACTCCATCGTGGAGAAGGCGCGCCATGAATTCACCCTCAACCTCGGCGCCGATCTTTACGCGTTCGAACAGATCGAGAAGGGGCACAAGATATTCTTCCGGCTCGATCTCGGGATGCAGTACACGACCCGCGGCAACGCCTACAACTACATCACCGACGCCCGCTGGGTCTACGAGGGGATCGATCCCGACAGCGCGGCCAGTTACGGCTGGATACTGCCCGCCGGCGTCGACAAGAACTATCACCTCCTGCCGCTGGAAGATCCCTATTTCACGACCACCGGCCTGTTCAAAATGAATTTCAAGATATTCCACTATGTCCAGTTCGGCGGCTATGTCTCGGTCGGCTATCGCCACAAGCATTATCTCAGCGCCGCGCTTGAAGACACCACCGGCGCCGGCGATCACGAACCGGGCTTCGTCCCCGGCATCGATTCCGAGAGCACCCCGTGGATCGGTGCGGGCGATGTCGATTCGAAATCGGGCGGCCGCCTGTTGACCGAAGCCAACATCATCGTCGGATGGGGCGCCTATCTCTCGCTCATGTTCTAAAATGTCTTCCGTTAATACAAGTAGGGTAACGACATGCTGAAAGGTAAAACCGTTCTGTTCGTCCGCATCTGCGGCACCGGCGTCAGTTCCGCGGCGCTCTTCGCCCAGCGGATGGGGGCCCGCGTCATCGGGACCGATTCGGCCTACTATCCGCCCATCAGCGATTCGCTCAAAGGTGCCGGCATCGCCGAGAATCCGCTGACCGATACCGTTGCGATGATCGAACGGGAAAAACCGGACATCATCGTCGTCGGGAACGCGCTGTGGGGGAAAAGCCCCGAAGCGGCCTATATCCTTTCCTGCGGCATCCCGTACTATTCGATGCCTTCGTTCCTCGAAGAATTCCTGATACCGGGTCACCGCTCGGTCGTCGTCGCCGGTACCCACGGCAAGACCACCACCACCACCCTCATCGCCGAATTCCTCGCGGCGGTCGGCAAAAAACCTTCCTACATGATCGGCGGCATCCCGCTTTTCTCGATGACCAACGCCGCCTTCGAGCCGTCGGGCCATTTCGTGATAGAGGGGGACGAATACGACACCGCCTTTTTCGACAAGGGGCCCAAGTTCCTCCATTACCGTCCCGACATAGGCATTATCACCTCCATCGAATTCGACCACGCCGACATCTACGCGTCGCTCGACGCCATCTTCGAGAGCTTCCGGAAATTCACCGCCATCATAGCGAAACGGTGCATCCTCAATATCGACTTCCCGAACAATAAAAAACTGCTGACCCTCTTCCCGCGCGAACTTTTCTTCACCTACTCGGTGACCGACCCGTCGGCCGACCTGTTCGCCCGTCGCACCGGTTCCGACGGCCGCATGATGAAATTCCGCGTGACGGTCAACGGTAAAGAAGGGGAGGAGTTCAAGAGTCCGTTCTTCGGCGACCAGAACCTCATGAACCTCGCGGCGCTCATGGCCTTCATCCACCTCGACCTCCCCGAACTCGGTCACGCCGCCATTGCGCAGGCGATCGCCGGGATGAAAGGGGTCAAGCGGCGGCAGGAATTCCTCGGGCATCTCAACGGCGCGCCGGTCTACAGCGATTTCGCCCACCATCCGACGGCGGTCCGCTACACCTTCGACTCGTTCCGCAGTCTGTTCGGGGCGAAGCGCTACATCGTGGTGTTCGATCCGGCGACCAATTCCAATGCGCGGGATATATTCGAAAAAGAGTACGCGACGATATTCTCCGACGCAGATCTCTTCATCATCGGCAAACCGGCGAAGGCCGACTCGCTCAAGCCCGAGGAGAAGTTCAATCCCGAACGGCTCTGCGAGAATATCAACCGGGTGAAGGGTTACCCGGCGGCGCGGCATCTTACCGAGGCGGACCAGATCATCGAAGTGCTCCGCGCCGAGGCCGACAAGGAGAGCGTCGTCATCGTCATGTCGAATGGCGGCTTCGGCGGCTTCTTCGGAAAGTTGGCGCCGTATCTGTCATAACACTTGACTTTCTCCAGTAAGTTTATAAAATACAAACATACTGGAGGTTGAAATGGCCACCGACATCCGTTCACTCACGCCGGGCGAAGAGCTCGATTATCCCTATCTCATGCATCTTCTTTCGGACTATCGACAGCCGCGCCTCAAGGTGCATGCCCTTCTGCGGAGCGGCGACCTCGTCCGCGTCAAGAAGGGTCTGTACGCCTTTGGCCCCCGGCTGGCGCGCGGGCCGCTGTCGCGCGAGATACTCGCCAATCTCATCTACGGCCCCTCCTGTCTGTCGCTTGAATACGCGCTCGCCCTCCACGGGCTCATCCCGGAACGGGTCGAGTCGGTGACCAGTGTCACCGCCGGACGCGCCAAGCGCTTCGACACGCCGGTCGGCACCTTTCTGTATGAGCCGTTGCCGCCGCGCTGTTATCCGCACGGTATCATCTCCCGTTCGACCGTCGACGGCCGGACCTATCTGGTCGCGTCGCCCGAAAAGGCCCTGTGCGATATCGTTCTGCGCCGCTTCGACGGAAAGACGCCGGAGGAACTGACGCTCTTCCTTTTCGATGACCGCCGCATCGACCTTGCCGCGTTCCGGCATCTCGATCCGGTCCTCACCGAAGAACTCGCCGCGTACTATGGCGGCGCGACGATACATCTGGCGCCGCTCATGCGGGGGAGGGGATAGTGAACGAAGCGGTAAAGAGCATGCTGGGGCGCTATGAACTGCGCCAAGCGACCGACTACGAGAACGCGTTCAAGGAGATAATTCAGGAGATCGCCCTGCTCGGGCTGTGGCGTACCAAGTTCTTCGAACGGGCCGCGTTCTACGGCGGTTCGGCGCTCCGCATCCTGCACGGGCTCGACCGTTTCTCCGAAGACCTCGATTTCTCGCTTCTCGCGCCGGAGGAACGCTTCCCGCTGGAACGTTATCTCAAGGCGGTCGAGAGCGAATTGACCGCGTTCGGTTTCTCGGTGACGGTCGAGAAGAAGACGAAGTCGGCCAAGAGCGCCATCGAATCGGCCTTCATCAAGGGGAACACGGCACACAATCTGCTCGTGGTCGAGGCGGCGCCGGCCGTCGTCGGAACGTCGCATCCCGGCAAGCAACTGAAGATAAAGGTAGAGGTCGACACCGATCCGCCGGGGGCGTTCACGACCGAGGCGAAGTATCTCTTCACGCCGGTGCCGTTCTCGGTGGTGGTCTATGCGCCGCCGTCGCTCTTCGCCGGGAAGATGCACGCGATCCTGTGCCGGAACTGGGGGACGCGGGTCAAGGGGCGCGACTGGTACGACCTGCTGTGGTATGTCGGCCGCAAGACGCCGCTCGATCTGGCTCATCTGGAGGCGCGGATGCGGCAGACGGGGCATTATGACGGCAAGGGGGCGCTCACCGAAAAGCGGTTCCGCGAATTGCTCGCCGACCGGATCGCGACGCTCGATATCGGTCAGGCGCGGCGAGATGTCATGCCGCTTCTGCGCGATGCGCGGAGCGCCGATGCGTGGTCGAAGGAACTCTTCACCGCGGCCGCAAGTTCGGTCATTTGTGGGTGATGCTGATTCCGGGCGCAGGCCCTGCGCCCCTACTGTTTGTGGTTCTGCGTAGGGGCGGACGGCGTCCGCCCGGTTCCATTGTTTTCTTGACATCTCATCTCGCTAATGCTATGGTCAAACTCATTAAGATTGATTGGGATATTCTTATGCAAGACATTTTGATGTTTTTCGCAGAGGCAACCAGAAGGAAAAGAAATAATCCAATGGAAACAGATTGGAAACAGAAATGTTGAAAAAGATTTTTTTTCTAAAGGTGCCGTCGTCTCTTGGATTACGAAAAGCGAGCCGGTTG
>ERZ1645192.97-NODE-97-length-55846-cov-23.483340_pt1 | contig 55846 bp, 43 predicted proteins | sample MGYA00575354_ERZ1645192 | MGnify/ENA primary metagenome ERZ1645192 (study PRJEB40844, sample SAMN11349763) | freshwater sediment metagenome | isolation source: river sediment | host: Sediment | place: India: Faizupur Khadar , New Delhi | collected 2017-02-21 ... | reverse complement strand
AAGCCTTAAATGATGCGAAGGAGGACAATTCCTCCGAAGTCGTCACTGATTTGAAGGAGGACAATTCCTCCGAAGCCGTGGCTGAAGTGACGGAAGACAAACCCGCTGAAGCGGTAACTGATGCGACAGAGGAAGATTCCGCCGAAGATGTAATTGAGGGGTTGGAAGAAAATTCCGCCGAAGTATCTGAACAGGAATCAGTTAATTATGATGAAATCGAGCTGCCTCCTGTAGACTACAGCGGTTTCTCGAGGAAGGAACTGGTTGAGACCCTCGCTTTGATTGTTGAGAACCGTCCACCTGCCGAGATCATTGATGATGTCACCAGGATAAAGGAGTTCTTCTACAAAAAGACAAAGGCCGAGTTCAATGAAAAGCGGCTGAATTTTGCCAAGGAGGGCGGAAATATTGAAGAGTTCAGGCCGGAACCGGATGAACTTGAGAACAGGATAAGGGTCATTCTTGAGACCTACCGCAACCGCAGAAGTGATTTCAACAGGATTCAGGAGAGCGAGAAACAGGAAAACCTCCACAAGAAACTTGAAATAATTGAACAGATAAAGGATCTCGTGAACCGCGAGGAGGCTATCAACAAGACCTTCCAGGAGTTCCGCAACCTTCAGAATGAATGGCATGCAATCGGCATTGTGCCTCAGACAGCCGTGAAGGATCTGTGGGAGAATTATCATCACAGCGTCGAGATCTTCTATGACTATATTAAGATAAACCGTGAGCTCAGAGACCTTGATCTGAAAAAGAATCTCGAGGCCAAGATAGTGCTGTGCGAAAAGGCTGAGGAGCTGCTCCTTGAGCCTAATGCAGTCAACGCCTTCAAACTGTTACAGGATTTTCACAACCAGTGGCGTGAGATTGGTCCCGTACCTCATGAAAACAAGAATGACGTCTGGGAACGTTTCCGTGAAGCCACTTCAAAGGTAAACAAGAGGCATCATGAGTTCTTCGAGAAGCAGAAGGATGACCAGAAACGAAACTTCGATGCCAAGACCGCACTCTGTGAGAAGGTGGAAGAGATTGCAGCAGGAGAGATTCTTACTTTTGCAGACTTCAGGGAAAAATCAGAAGCCATTCTCGAATGCCAGAAACTTTGGAAGACAATAGGATTTGCTCCTAAAAAGCATAACAATAAGATCTACCAGCGTTTCAGGGTGGCCTGCGATACTTTCTTCGAGAAGAAGCGCTCATTCTTTGCTGAAAGCAAGGAGATCCAGGTCAGGAACCTGCAGCTTAAGACCGAACTCTGCCTGAAGGCAGAAGCACTGCAGGAGAGTACTGACTGGAAAGATACTTCCGAGATGCTCATCCGGCTGCAGAAGGAGTGGAAGGAAACGGGACCCGTGCCGAAGAAATACTCCGAGAAGATATGGAAGAGGTTCCGCAAGGCGTGTGACACATTCTTTACAAGAAAATCCGAGTACTTTGCAGGCCGGGATACCTCATATGAAGATAACCTGAAGGCCAAGCTGGCAATACTGGATGAGCTTGAAGCCTTTAATCCGGGGGAGGATATGAGAGCAGGTTTCGATCAGCTTAAGGATATCCAGAAGAGGTGGATGGAGATAGGTTATGTGCCTTTCAACAGGAAGGAGGAGATAGCCCGCCGGTACAAGGAGATTCTCAACAAACAGTTTGACAAACTGAAACTTGATGACGAGGATAAGAATATCCTGCGCTACAGCAGCAAGGTTGACAGTGCAAAGTCAAATCCGCGGACAGCAAGAAAGGTGAGGGGCGAAAGGGAAAAATTCTACAGCAAGATTAAACAGCTTGAAAGCGATATAGTTCTCTGGGAGAATAACATAGGTTTCTTCGCAAAATCGGCCAATGCTGACAATATGATCAGGGAAGTGGAGGAAAAGATAGCCGAAGCCAGGAGAAACATCAAGATTCTGGAAGAAAAGGTCAAGCTGATTGACAGCTCAATGTACGAGGAATAGAATTTCCTTTTCAGCAAAATAATAACAGGATCAGCAGTGACAGAAGTAAAGTATGTTTTTGTAACCGGCGGGGTAACCTCATCGCTTGGCAAAGGTATAATTTCTGCTTCACTCGCGAAGCTGCTTCAGGCGCGAGGATATTCTGTGACAATCCAGAAGCTTGATCCCTATATAAACGTCGATCCGGGAACGCTTAATCCGTATGAGCATGGCGAATGCTATGTCACTGTTGACGGTGCCGAGACCGATCTTGACCTGGGTCATTATGAACGGTTCCTGAATGTTCATACCACCCAGGCCAACAACGTCACCACAGGCCGGATATACCAGTCGGTAATAAATAAGGAGCGGAGGGGTGACTACCTCGGAAAGACCGTGCAGATTATTCCTCACATTACTGATGAGATCAAACGAAGCATCAAGATTGTGGGTTCGGGTGGAAACTATGACATTGTTATAACGGAGATCGGGGGCACGGTAGGGGATATAGAATCGCTTCCATACATTGAATCAGTGAGGCAGATGCGCTGGGAGCTGGGTCCTCAGAACTGTGTGGTGATTCACCTGACACTTGTGCCGTTCCTGCATGCATCAGGCGAGCTCAAGACAAAACCTACACAGCATTCTGTTAAGATGCTCCTGGAAGAGGGGATACAGCCTGACGTGCTGGTTCTTCGTACAGAGCATCCTCTGACTGAGGATCTGAGGAAGAAAGTGGCACTTTTCTGTAACGTTGAGCCCGGTGCTGTTGTTGAGTCGATAGATGTCTCCACCATTTATGAGGTCCCTCTCATGATGCAGAAGGAAATGCTTGACCTTACTGTGTTGCGGAAGCTCGGCCTGTCAGCCGGAGAGGAACCGTCACTTTCAGAATGGAAGGAGTTCCTGCAGAAGCTCAAACACCCGGCACACCGGGTGAAAATTGCCCTGGTGGGCAAGTATGTTGAGCTGGCTGATGCATACAAATCAATTTCCGAGTCGTTCATCCATGCGGGAGCCGCAAATGAGACCGCTGTTGAGGTCACAATGATCCATTCGGAGGAAATAACTGAAGCCAACTTTAAGACGATGCTTGAGGGCTATGACGGTATTGTTGTAGCTCCGGGATTCGGATCGAGGGGTATAGAAGGCAAGATCCTGACGGTGCAGTATGCCCGGACGAATGATATTCCTTTTCTGGGGATATGCCTGGGAATGCAGTGTGCAGTAATCGAGTTTGCCAGGAATGTGCTTGGAATCGAAGGCGCACACTCAACCGAGATCAATCCCAAGGCAAAACACCCTGTCATTGACCTCATGGAGGAACAGAAAAGCATTACAGAAAAGGGAGGCACCATGAGACTGGGGAGCTATAAATGCGAACTGCTGCATGGATCCGAAGCATGGAAGTGCTACAGGAAGGAAGAGATCTCAGAACGTCACCGTCACAGGTACGAATTCAATAATAAATACCTCGCTGACTTTCGGAATGCCGGAATGATTCCATGCGGCACCAACCCCGAGTCAGGGCTGGTTGAAATAATTGAGATACCATCTCACAGGTGGTTCGTGGGAGTGCAGTTCCACCCCGAGTACAGCAGTACAGTAATTAAACCGCATCCGCTGTTTGTCGGGTTCATAAGAGCCTGCATAAGAAAATAAATAATTTAAACAGGGAACAGACCAATAATGGACAGAAATACAATAACCGGCATCATACTGATCTTCCTTATCTTCATGGGATTCAGCCTGTACAACAGTCACAGGATGGGAAAATTCTTCGAATCCGAGAAGGAATATGCCGATTCTCTATATGCTGCAGGCAATTATGACCAGGCCCGCGAGGCATATATAAGGGCACTTAACTATAAACCGAAGGATCAGCCTACCATTCAAAAAGTTACAGACCTGAACAAGCAGCTGGGCATGGGAAACGCACAGCAGCCAGGTTCAGCTGCAACCTCAACCGCAGCAACAGACTCCACAACTGCCATACAGGCAACGCTGCCTGCGAGTGTGATTGACAGTACTGCTCTGGGGGTTTTCAGTCCGGGAATTAAAGGTCAGGATGAGTTTTATACAATAGAGAATGACCTGATGGTCATTAAGATAGCAGCCAGGGGAGGAAAACCTTATTCGGTCATGCTGAAGAAGTACCAGACTCATGACGGCCGGCCTGTGGTTCTGTTCGACGGTGACTCAACCGTGTTCGGCTACAAGTTCTTCACGGTGGACAACAAACCCATCAGGACCGATGAGCTTTATTTCACCCCGGTGGATTACAAGGGTCCGGTTGTTGTCAGCAGCACCCAGGCAAACCTGACAATGAGACTCGAGGCATCGAATGGCGCATACATTGATTATATCTATACAATGCAGCCTGATGACTACATGATCGGCTTTGAAACAGTGTTCAACTCGCTGGCTTCGGTCATTCCGGCAAACACCACCTCGATGGCGCTGGACTGGAAGATGTATATACCCCAGCAGGAGAAGGGAAGGCAGAACGAAGACATGTATACTGGCCTGAAGTACAAGGTTTACCAGGATGAGGTTACAGACCTCGGGGGAACACGTATGCAGAGGCAGAAGAAGGATGTTGTAACTGAAAGCCTGACGAAGACCGACTGGATAGCGTACAAGGATCAGTTTTTCTCATCTGTTATTATTGCGGATGACTATTTTCTCAATGCGGCAGTCTCTTCGACAAATGCTGACCCGACCTCAAGATACCTCAGGTTCTTTGAGTCGGAGATAGGTGTCGGTTTCTCACACAGTGACAGGAGCACCGTGAAGATGCAGATATACTTCGGCCCCAACAGCTTCACAATGATGAAGAAGTATGACCTTCAGCTTGAGGAGCTGGTTTTCCTGGGCAGGAACATTATCAGGTGGATTAACCAGTTTGTAATCATACCGATCTTCAACCTGCTGGACAATTTTATTGTCAATTATGGAATTATTATTCTGATCCTGACCCTGATAATCAAGGCAGTTCTATTCCCGCTTACGCACAAGTCTTTCATCAGCCAGGCCAAGATGAGGGTTATGAAACCCATGGTGGATGAGATTGGCAAGAAGTATCCGAAGCAGGAGGATGCGATGAAAAAACAGCAGGCCACCATGGATCTGTACAAGAAGGCAGGAGTCAGCCCGATGGGCGGTTGTCTTCCCATGCTTCTGCAGATGCCGATCCTGTTTGCAATGTTCCGTTTCTTCCCGACTTCGATCGAGCTCAGGCAGCAGTCATTCCTGTGGGCCAAGGATCTCTCAACCTATGACAGCATCCTGAATCTCCCCTTCACAATTCCGATGTATGGTGATCACGTGAGCCTCTTCACGCTGCTTATGACAGCATCTACAATAATCACAACTAAGATCAGCAACCCTTCAGGAGGGCAGGAGCAGATGCCCGGGATGAAGACAATGATGTACATCATGCCCGTGATGTTCATGTTCATATTGAATAACTTCTCGTCAGGCCTTACATACTATTACTTCCTGGCTAACGTGATCTCGATTGCACAGACACAGCTTTCACGCCGCTTTGTAAGTGAAGAGGAGATACTTAAGAAGATAGAGGAGAACAAGAAGAAGCCGGTTAAGAAGTCAAAGTGGCAGCAGCGTCTCGAAGCCGCCTCTAAACAGGCCGGCCGCCCTCTGCCTAAAAAATAGCGGCAATAAATGCTTTTGAACATTTTTTTAACAATCATGCTGTGATACATCCATTTCTAAAAATTTACGGCTAATTTTACGCTTTAATTTTAAATGAAATGGGGAAAAAGGTTAAGAACAAAGACATTGCCGCAAGACTAGGTCTTTCAGGCACATTGGTATCATTGGTGCTGAACAGCAAGGCTGATCAGCACGGAATCAAGAAAGAAACACAGGAGAGGGTTCTCGCGGTAGCGAGACAGATGGGTTATTTTAATTCCGTGACGGAGAAGGGGGAACCTGTATCGGCTGAGGAGAAACCGGGTATCATCGGGATGGTTGTGCCATCGATGAATGATCCTTTCATCTATGAGATCACTCCGTATCTTCAAAAAGCCTTTTCGAGTATCGGACTTGGTTTTTCAGTATTCACAAGAGATCCGGACGATGTCCGGTTCAACAGGCTCACAACCTCTCTTAAGAAGTTCTTCAGCGGTATGATCCTGGTCGGAAATGCTGCCGATGACAGCGTCGTCAGAGCCCTGAACAGGGATTCTTATCCGGTGGTTCTGCTGGAGAAAAGCATTAAAAGGATGAGGCTGAATACCGTCTGCACTGACAGGGTGGCAGGTGCTGCTGTTATGACCCAGCATCTCACATCGCTGGGATTAAAGAACCTGCTGGTCGTTTCAGGCGAAGACACTGCCTCATATGACAAGGAAATGCTTGATGAACTCAGGAATTCAACCAAAAAATCTAAAAACTTCGATTCCGTTCACTTTACTGTGGCAGGTCTGCCTAAGGCAGGAGAAAAGTTTGATTTCCAGGCCATTGAGAACTTCCTCAGACCCCCTCACAGGAGCGATGCGATAATAGTCCTGAATTCAACCCTGGTCTTTCCGCTTTACCTGGCACTGCAGGAAAAGAATATTCGTATTCCTCAGGATGTGGCTCTGGTATCGATGGAAGACGGTATTGGCTTCGACCTTCTTACCACTCCTGTCACCAGGCTGCGCAGGCCTCTCCCTGCCATGTCGCTGAAGGTGGCAAACATAATCTGGTCAGAGGTTAAAAATCAGGGCAAGAGTAAATACAAGCGCCAGGTCAATATGTCTCCTGAATTGCTTATCAGGAGCAGTTGCGGCTCTTATCAGAAATAATTAACCATGACACGGATCATCAGGCTGCCAGCTTTAATTTCGCTGACAGTGCTGCTTTCCTGCAGCAGCGGACATCTTATTGAGGATAGAACAATGCGCAGGGCAGTGGCTGATGACTACCTTGCCAGGTCAATGACCTTCTCTGAGGTCCGCCCAGACCTTTTCGGCGTGACAGATACTGTCAGCGAGAGATCCCTGGGTGAGGCAATCACATTCCTTCTCGCATACATGCCCCTCAGTGATCTTGCAGTCTGTGAACCGCAATACCTGTACGAAAATGCAGAAGCAGCCCTTCGTGCACGGGCTGAGATGCCCTGGGGCAGAAATGTTCCGCCGGGTACCTTCCTTAATTTCGTGCTGCCGACGAGAGTCAATAATGAAAATCCTGATGATTTCAGAATTGCATATTATGCAGAGCTTAAGGAGCGTGTAAGCACATTGTCGGCGATGGAAGCTGCACTTGAGGTCAACCGCTGGTGTCATGAGAAGGTAGCCTACCAGGCAGCCGACTCCCGCACCTCGGCGCCGCTTGCGACAATGCTCTCAGCACGAGGCAGATGCGGGGAGGAGTCTACCTTCACAGTATCGGCACTGCGTGCCGTGGGTATTCCTGCCCGCCAGGTATACACACCCAGGTGGGCCCATACCGATGACAATCATGCCTGGGTGGAGTTCTGGGTTGACGGTACATGGCATTACCTTGGCGCCTGCGAGCCGGAACCCGTTCCTGACAGGGGTTGGTTCACGGAGCCTGCACGCAGAGCAATGCTTGTGCATACAAAGGCATTTGGAAGTTATGACGGCAGTGAAGATGTGATCAGGAAGGAATCGCTCTTTTCTGAAATCAATACCCTCGGCAGGTATGCCCCAACCAGGGACCTGGAGGTCTTGGTCACTGACGGAGATGCAATGCCGGTACCCGGAGCAAATGTCAGTTATATGCTCTATAACTACGCAGAGTTTTACCCTCTTGCAAGACTTCGGAGCGGCAGTAATGGCAGGTGCAGCCTTACCACGGGTTACGGCACATTGCTGGTATGGGCTGATGACGGTGAAAGGTACGGGTTCTCGCTTGCATCACCCGAAGATACTCTAGTGCAGGTGACTGTCTATCCGCCGGAGGCCAATGAGGTAACAATTCCTCTTGACCTCGTGGTGCCTGAGGTGCCGGAGCCTTTCCCTGGAATTGATCCGGTCCTTGTACGGATGAATAATGCATTGAACCAGAGGGGAGACAGTATCAGAAATGCTTACATCGCCTCCTGGCTTGCCGGCGTCAGCCCTGATGAGATTGCACGTGACGCAGGATTGCCTGCTGAAGATGTCAGGCAGATACTCAGGACATCTATGGGCAACTACAGGGCTGTAACCGATTTTATAGCCGGCGCCGGTGACCGGGCCTTTCTGGCATTCAGAATCCTCAAGAATATTTCGGAGAAAGATTTGCGTGACACCCCGGCTTCAGTGCTTGCTGATCATCTTGACAATGCGCCTGAACCTGCTCCGGGGAGTGACACCACACTCTATGACAGATATGTTCTTTCTCCCAGGATATCAAACGAACTGCTGTCTGCCTTCAGGAGCCAGCTTAAAACGATGCCTGGTGAACTTATCGCTTCATTCATCAGGGATCCTGCTGAAGCAGCAGTATGGATTGACACCGCAATCACCCTGACAGATAGTGAGAACCATTATTCAGTTCCGGTTGTCCCCGGCGCCGTGCTCAGGATGCGGATGGCCGACAGCCATTCGAGGGACATCTTTTTTGTGGCCTTATGCAGGAGCATCGGCATACCGGCACGTCTGGCCCCGGGAACCGGAAGACCTCAATACCACTTTGCCGCAGAGTGGCATGATGTATGGTTCACCGGTGACAGCAGACCCTCAGGTACACCAGGCTTTGTAACTTTTGCAGCCGCTGCTGACAGCAGGATGAAACCGGAACCCGAGTACCATGTTCACTTTACACTTGCCAGGGTTGAGAAAGGAAAATTCAATACCCTCGATTACGGCTATGGGGTCAGGATCAGTGACATGCCCGTGAAAATCCCACTTGATCCGGGTATTTACATGCTCACCACAGGGACCAGGGATGAGAACGGAAACGTACTCGCTTCTGTCTCCTTCCTTGAGCTAAAGGCAGGAGAAGAACGTAAGCTGACAATCGCTCCGCGGGATCTTCCCGAAACCCCGATGAAAGGAGGGGAGATTAACCTCGGAAGTACTGTCGTGACAACTGACGGTGAAAGTACAACCCTCAGTTCGCTGGCCGGCAAAGGTCTTGTCCTGATATGGATGGAACCGGGCAGGGAGCCCACCCGCCATCTGCTCAATGACCTGCCTGAGCTGAAGGATGAGTTTGACAGATGGGACGGCTGGTTTGTATTTCTGACTGATCCGGAGAAAACTTCCGGGCCGATTACAGCTGAGTCGGTCGGCGGTACCCCTGAGAACACCCTTTTTGCATATGACCCGGGGCTCAGGCTGTTACATTCACTTTCGGGGGAACCATCCCGCGAGAGGGCATTGCCCGTGGTGCTTTTTTGCAACAGCGGCGGGGAGGTGCTCTTTTCATCGGAAGGATACCGGATTGGCACGGGTCGCCAGATTTTGAAGAAGATAAGAGAATAATCAGTCATGAATAAAATCAGTTTTCTTATTGCGGCAGCTTTGCTTGCAGCAATTTCATGCTCAGGGCCCAGACAGGATGACCTCACCTCGCTTGTCGATCCGTTTATCGGAACAGCTGCTCACGGGCATGTATTCCCGGGTGCTACAACCCCGTTCGGAATGGTGCAGATCAGTCCTGATAATGGAACCTCAGGTTGGGACTGGTGTTCAGGATACAACTATTCTGACACCGTGATTGCCGGATTCAGCCACACCCATCTAAGCGGTACCGGCATAGGCGACCTGTGCGATATTCTTTTCCTTCCGTCCATGGAAGGTTTCAACCTTTCACTGCCTGACAGCAGCGCCTCTCTGGCAAAGCTCAACAGGGTCTGGTTCTCTCATGATGCAGAGCAATCGAGACCGGGATATTATGCTGTGGCACTTGCCCCCGGGGTTAATGCTGAACTCACCGCCACACCACGGTGCGGTCTGCAGAGATATACCGCGGTTACAGGCGGAACCATGCATGTGCTTGTAGACCTGGGCTTTGCTATAAACTGGGATCGTCCGGTTGATTGCATGCTTTCCTGGGACGGAACTTCCCTGAGCGGCAGGAGAATCTCGGCAGGATGGGCTGAAAAACAGTATCTTTTCTTCTCTTCCGGTTTTTCAAAGGTCCCCGCTTCGGTGACGATGCTGAATGCCGGGGTGGTTGCTTCAGACAACCGTGCGGAGGGCAGAAACATTGCATGCATTCTTGATTTTGAGATGAAGGAAGGCGAAGAGCTCATTGTCAGAACAGGTATCTCCGCCGTTGACGAGGCGGGTGCAGCAGGCAACCTTGCCGCAGAAATTCCGGGATGGGACTTCGACGGTACGGCTGCAGCTGCACAGCAGGCATGGCAGAAGAGGCTTGCAGTTATCGATGCCGTGTCATCTGACAGCTCATTGATGAAAATCTTCTACACTGCCCTGTATCATACAATGATAGCACCGAATCTCTATACCGATACTGACGGCAGGTACAGGGGAACAGACAGCAAGATCCACTCAACTGAAGGATTCACGAATTACACGGTTTATTCCCTGTGGGATACCTATCGTGCCGCTCATCCGCTATTCACTATCACCGCTCCGGATATGGTGCCCGACTTTGTCAGCACAATGCTGAACATAAGGAAACAGCAGGGTAAGCTGCCCGTCTGGTCACTTGCCGGAAATGAGACCAATTGCATGATAGGGTATCATGCAGTGCCTGTCATTGCTGATGCCATGCACAAGAAATTCAAGGGATTCGATTACTCCGAGGCACTGGAGGCTGCAGTTGAGTCGGCATCCCTGGATTTCAGAGGGCTGAATCATTACCGTAAATTCGGGTATATCCCTTCTGAGCTTGAGAATGAGTCGGTTGCGAAGACGATGGAATATGCCATCGATGACTGGTGCATCTCCCAGATGGCTTCCGACCTCGGGAAACCTGAGCTTGCGTCTGAGTTTCTCAGGCGTTCACAGAACTACCGTAACCTTTTTGACACAACAATCCTTTTTGTCAGGGGTCGTATGAGTGACGGCACATGGCATCCCGACTATGATCCGCTCTATTCACATCATACCCGGTCCGACTTCACGGAGGGCAACGGGTGGCAGTACACCTGGCTTGCGCCTCATGATGCTGACGGTCTGATCTCGCTCTTCGGCGGCAGGGAGCCATTCCTGCAGCGGCTTGACTCTCTTTTCAGGGTGAAAGAAGAGGTGAAAGGGGAGAATTCCTCTCCTGACATCAGTGGTCTTATAGGGCAGTATGCTCACGGGAATGAGCCCTCACACCATATAGCCTACATGTTTTCGATGGCCGGCGCCCCTGAGAAGACGCAATCATTTGTACGGCGCATAATGTCTGAAATGTACACTGACAAAAAGGATGGCATATGCGGAAATGAAGACTGCGGGCAGATGTCAGCGTGGTACGTATTCTCCGCGATGGGTTTTTATCCCGCCAATCCCGCTGACGGAAGGTTCATCCTCGGCAGCCCGGTTCTTGACAAGGCCGCTATATCACTCCCGGGAGGCAGAACCTTTACCGTAATCGCCGAAGGCAACTCGCCCGCCAAGGTCAATGTTTCTGCCTGTTTCCTGAATGGTGAAAAACTTGACCGCAACTACATCACCTGGGAGGAGATAACATCCGGCGGGGAGCTGAGGTTCGTAATGAAATGAACATCCTTACATTTTATTGTTGATAATTATCAGTGGGCAGATACGCTTCCATTGATTACCTTTGTCTCATTCTGGTGCTGCCGGTAGGTCCCGGCAGTGAAAAGGGAACCCTGTCAGAACCAGGGACAGTACCCGCTGCTGTGAAGCCCGGTCCGCCCGTTGGCGGATCATTACAGCCGGAATTCCCGCCACTGTTCGCCTGCAAGGCGGACGGGAAGGCCCGGCGAGTAGGGATGAGTCAGAAGACCTGCCAGATGTTTCCTGTTAAAAGGAGCTTTCGGGAACAAAAGTGATGGTCCAAAGGTCATCTGACTATATTATCCGTGCCACTGTGCGATACCTGACCCTGTCAGCGGCAGCCCTCTTTATGTTTATGGCTGCATCAGCCAGGGCTTCTGCACAGGACAGCTATGCCGAAGATACCGTGAACATATCCGCAGTCACGATAACTGCCAGGGCTTCAGCACGGCTGGCACCCTTCACTGTGGTAAAGATGGATGCGGAATTGCTGTCAGGTCAAGGAGGCGGTGATCTTGCATCATTGCTGCAATCTTCCAGCAATCTATTCGTCAGGCGCAACGGTAACCAGGGACTTGCATCAGTTTCAGTAAGGGGTATGTCAGGCAGCCATACACTTGTGACATGGAACGACCTTCCGCTGAATTCACCGGGAAACGGTTTCAGTGATTTTACGATCATTCCGCTCCATGCGGTTTCGACAGTAAGAATAACTTCCGGCGGTTCTGATCTTGATGATGTTTCCGGATATATAGGAGGCAAGGTGGATCTCGCTTCTGAGCCGCAGTTCGATGCCGGAACGGATGCTGCTGTCACTCTTGGTGCAGGAAGTTACGGTGAGTTTACCTCCTCTGCATCTTTCACCCGGAGTGGAGCACGGTTTTACAGCAGGCTGGGCGCATGGACCAGCAGTGGTGCAAATGATTTCAGATTCATTAATGAAGACGCTCCTGGCGGACCATCGGTTGAAAGGAGGAGCAATGCCGCCTTCTCCGGTTCCGGAATGACAGGTGACCTTTCATACCGGCAAGGAGCCTCCATATTAAGCACTCATCTGTGGCTCAGTGATTCTGATCGTGAACTTCCGGGTCCGGTCACAACCGTACAGCAGAATTACGGTGAAAGACAGACCGACAGGTCATTCAGGGGTGTTATGAAATACTCCCTTGAGGGAGGGAGGTTTACTGCAGGAATTACAGCGGGTGGCTCACATGATATCAACAGGTACTATCACATGGTGCCTTCAAATAATGGTAACAACAGCTCTTCCCTGATGATGCTGAAATTGCGCCTGGGCTATCGTGTGACCACGAAAACCGGGCTGGTACTGAATGCCGGGGACACGTACGAAAGGGCTTCGGCACTAAGCTTTGACAGTAATGAGAAGAGAAATCTATTCTCAGTTTCAGTTGCTGCAAGATCCAATCCAGTGCCGCGCCTGAATCTGCTCTTTCAGGTAAGGCAGGTTGTTGTGACAGATGCGAAGATGGCCCCTGAATTCACGGCGGGAGCATCATGGATGCTCTCCCGCAGCGGAGAACATCTTTTAAAGATGAGTATCAGCCATAATTCGAAGCTGCCTTGTTTCAATGATCTTTACTGGATCCCCGGCGGCAATCCGGAACTGACACCCGAGACATCGGCAGGGGGAGAGATATCGTGGTCATTCGCAGAGACAGGTCCGTCGGGAAACCGCAACTCCCTAGATATAGTACTTCATGCCTCGCGGGTTGACGGCCTGATTCAATGGATCCCCGGTCAGTCAGGGTTATGGCATGCGGTAAACCTCCGCAGTGTGAATGTCTCGGGAATTGAAGCCAGGGCAGCCAGGCACTGGTCAGCCGGTACCTGGAAGCTGCACGGTTGGGTAAACTATGCCTTAACCCGCTCGGTAATTGCCGGTTCGGAAATCGCAAACGACAGGTCCGCCGGGAACCAGCTCATATATGCCCCGCTGCATCATGCCAACATTAACTTCACCGCCGGCAGGGCATGGCTCAGAACAGGCATTTCCTCGTCATGGGAAAGCAGGCGCTATACAACGTCTGATAACAGCGAGTGGCTGCCTTCTGCGTTTATAACTGAAGCGTTCGCAGGAGCAATTGTCCCTGCAGGTCCGATTAAACTTCAGGCTGACCTGATAGTGAACAACTTACCGGGAATACCGTTCGAGAGCGTCCGCAACTACCCTATGCCGCTTAGAACATTTTTAATGAAAATAACCCTGACCTGGTCAGATAAACCTAAAAAAGATGAAAACGACCATTAAGATCATTGCATGTCTGACACTATTGCTGGCTGTTGCCTGTGAACCGCAGGAGAATACAACAGTTTACCCCCGGGGAGAGGGATTCTTCATCCTCAATGAGGGTAACTATCTGGCAGGCAACGGCTCTGTCTCATTCTACAGTTTTGAGACAGGCGAAGTATACAATGATCTCTTCGGCGCTGTAAACGGAAGGGCCCTGGGCGATATCCCTTCATTCATGGCGGTTGAAGGTGACAGGGGTTTCATTGTTGTCAATAATTCAGGAACTATTGAAGCCGTTGATCTGGCAACAATGGAGAGCATTGAAACTGTCACCGGGTTGGTCTCACCCAGGCAAATGGTGATTTATGGTAATAAAGGGTACATTAGCAGTCTTCAGGAGGAGGAGATCAGGATTCTGGATCTTGACGGTATGGCGGTGTCTGATGCGTTTGAAGTCGGTGCCACGTCGGAAGCCATCGTAATCTCTGATGGCAGACTCTTTGCAGCACACTGGTCAGGAGGAAGCACAATCACTGTCACTGATATTGCCACCGGTAACCTGGCAAATACAATAAGTGTCGGACTCGAACCGGAAAGCATGGTCCTTGACCGTTACGGGAAACTGTGGATTCTTTGCACAGGAGGCTGGCAGGGAGAGGAGGTCCCCAGGCTTGTCAGGATTAACGTCTCAACTCTTGAGAAGGAGGCGGAACTTGAATTCGGGAGCGTCGATGACAATCCTTCGTCACTCACCGCCAATGCGGCAGGCGATACCCTGTACTATCTCCATGAAGGTGTCAGAAGAATGCCTGTTACAGCAGAAGCACTCCCTCCCGCAGCTTTTATTCAGTCAGGTGACAGGCTGTTTTACAAGCTTATGGCGGGCCCCCGCGGCATAGTTGCAGTCACTGACGCAATTGATTATCAGCAGAAGGGTGACCTGCTGATTTACAACAGCAAAGGCGAACTTATTGACAGCGAACAGGCAGGGATAATCCCCGGTTTTATGCTCTATATGAACGATTAGCTTCTTTTTGTTAATTTTATAGCTTTAACCTCTGACTTTTGAAGAGACTGTTTCTCATATTCATCACCTGTCTTTCCGCATTGGCTATCCTATCCGGGCAGCAGGAATTTCCGGCAGGCAGCCCTCTGTTCCCGGTGATTGAGAAATGGCATGAAGTAAGCGTTGATCCGAATCAGGCAGAAGCGATGCGCGCAATGAACCAGCCGAAGGATCAGCCGTTCCGGTTTGCAATTCCGGTAGAGGTCAGCCTTACTCCGTTCAACTCGGGGTTCCTTGCCACAAGAGGGCCTGAAACAATCTGGGTATTACCGATATCATCTAAGGGGGCACTTTCGCTCAACATCATTATGTCCCCTTATAACCTGCCTCAGGGAGCGTATGTTTATGTTTATGACTACAACAGACAGATAATCAGGGGTGCCTTCACCCGGGAGAGTGCCTCAGGCTCTTTCTCAATGCCTGTAATGCCGGTCCCGGGAGAAAGGATGGTACTGGAATGCCACTTTCCCGGCAATCGCATGCCAGAAAAGGCGGTGTGCGTGACCCAGGTGGCGCATGATTTTATCGGCTTTTTTGGTCCCGGTGACCTGAAGGATTTTTATTACGGACGCTCTGACGATTGTGAAATCGATCTTAATTGTTCAACCAATTCCAGCTATCTCACCTCCTCCCGCTCAGTTGTCCGTCTCCTTGTGGCAGGAACTGAACTCTGTACCGGTGTTATGGTAAACAATACCGGAAACGAATACAAGCCTTACCTCCTCACGGCGAACCATTGCATTGAGAGTCAGAGCCATGCCTCCAATACTGTGTTTGTGCTCAACTACCGTAGTCCGGGCTGCGACGGACCTGATATGACCAACATGTACACAATGACCGGATCGGAACTGAAAGCCACCAATCCTGATATTGACTTTACCCTGGTGGAACTGAACCAGTTCCCTTCACTGGTTGCAAGGCCGTATTTTGCCGGCTGGGATATAACCGGCACAACTCCTGCAAATACATTTACCCTGCATCACCCTGAGGGAGATGTAATGAAGCTTTCAATTGACGATAACCCCCCTGTCACTGCATCCTATCCTGTAGCAGGGTTCTTATCAGCCGGATTCTGGCGTGTGCTCAGATGGGATCTGGGAACCACTGAGCGGGGATCCTCCGGAGCACCGCTGTTTGACCAGAACGGCAGGCTGAGGGGAACACTTACCGGCGGAGCGGCAACCTGTGAAGATCCTTCAAATGACTATTACGCCAAACTTATAAGGATGTTCGACATAACGTCCATCCCCTCGGGTCATCTGAGACCATGGCTTGATCCGGCAGGCACAGGGGCCACCCTGGTCAGCGGACGTGATCCTTACGGATATAACATGTCCAGATCTGATACTGTTGGCGGGATACCCCTGAATGATCCCGGCACACATGACACTTACCTGTCCCCCGGTTGGGGACTTTCAACAGGCAACAACTCCGATGGCCTTACCCGGTATGCTGAGTATATCCCATTCTCAGGCACAGGCGAGATAGCCTGGCTCAGGATTCAGGTTGCTGCATCATCACAGCTTGTTGCAGCCGATTCTGTACGGTTCTACATCTGGGGCGACGGTTTAGTTCCGGGAAGTATTATTGCCACCAGGAAACTCCGGATCAATGAGACAAAAGGTGGCTCTGTACTGGAGGTAGATTTCGGCCGAACAATCAAAGTAACCGGTCCATTTTATGCCGGCTACAGTGTTTTCTACAGGAATCCGCTGAACCAGCCGCAGCCGCAGTTTGCCGCAGACCGTTCGGCGCCATGGACCCTTCCGTCGCAGAACACAGCCTACTTTTTCAACGGGTCAGCATGGAGACCGTTTACACAGCATCCCTCATTCCCGATGGCCGTATCACTCGGAATAAAGGCTGTAATGGTTGAAAATACAGTACTCAATCATCTTGAAAACCCGGATCAGGGTCCTTCAGATCTGAAGGTTTATCCCAATCCGTTCATGTCTGATGTGACTTTCATACTTACCGAAAGGGGAGTCACCAGCACAATCCTTACCATATATGACAATATCGGGAGAGTAGTATCAGCAGGTGAATACAGGAATATCTTCCCGGGTGAGCTCACAGTGCCATTACCAGGCCTGGCTCCTGGGATTTACCACTACGGCCTGAGGGCTGACTCGGTCTATTACTCGGGCACAATCGTAAAAACCGGCACGGAGTGACCAGGTTTATCCTGTCGGTTATCACAGCGGCACTCATGTTCTCATCGTGCCGTAATGCCGGAGACAATAAGGCATTGAACCCAGGTGCTGGCACCCCTGCTCCCGGAAGGCTCACAATCGAAAAGGAGAAGCATTATTTCAAGGTTACAGTCAGCGAGCCCTGGCAGAATTCATCAGGCATAAAGCACGTCTGGTATCTCGTCCCGCGTGACTCCGCAATGCCTGCAGGTATAAGCGAGGCTCAGACAATACGGATTCCCGTCAGAAGGATGATCTGCATGTCTGCAACACACATTGCCATGATGCGGGCGCTGGGAGCCGAGAGTCTCATTGCAGGAATTTCCGGATCGTCTCTGATCTATGATTCAGTGGTTCGTGAGGGTCTGCACAATGGCACTATCCGGGATGTGGGCTATGAGGGTAACCTCAACATGGAGCTGGTCGTATCACTTGCACCTGACCTGTTGATGGCTTACGGTGTGGCGGATCCATCCACCGGAAACACATCCAGGCTGTCAGAGACAGGAGTGAAGGTTTTCTACAATGCCGATTATCTTGAGGAACACCCTCTTTCAAGGTGTGAATGGATAAGGCTTTTCGGGCTGCTGACGGGAAGGGAAAAGATGGCTGACAGTATCTTTGCAGGTGTTTCCGGTGCATACCGGGATCTGGCTGAAAAGGTCAGCGACGCTGTCACAGACCGTCCGGATGTGCTTCTGGGGGCACCATGGGAGGATGTGTGGTATGTTTCTCCTGCCGGTTCATACATAGGAAGGCTGATAGAAGACGCCGGCGGTCACTACATCTACAGTGATATGACAGGGCTGAACTCAGTCCCCTATTCAGTCGAATCAGTATTCAGGAAGGCGATGGAAGCCGATTTATGGATAAATCCCGGGGCCGCTGACAACCTGGCTGAGATTGCTGCCGCGGATCCTCGCCTGGCAGCTCTTCCGCTATTCAGGGAGGGAAACGTTTGGAACAACCGCCTGAGAGTAACGGAGGCAGGAGGGAATGACTACTGGGAGAGTGCTGTGGTGAGGCCGGACTTGCTTCTCAGCGATATTGTATCTATAATTCACCCCGGGCTGATGCCCGGATATGTTCAAATCTATTACAGGAAGCTGGAATGAAGGCGGGGAGCACAAGACTGGCGTTTTCACTTGCAGGCCTCTTTCTGCTGATGCTTCTTCTCTTCATGGCAGACATGCTGATCGGAAGTACGCAGATGGCTGCTCATGATGTTCTCAGGGCTCTTTTTGGCACCGGATCGGCAGGAGATGAGCTTATTGTAATGCAGTTTCGTCTTCCGAAGGCTCTTACGGCCATACTGGCCGGTGCTGCAATGTCAGTCAGCGGCCTTCTGATGCAGACGCTGTTCAGGAATCCCCTTGCCGGACCTGACGTTATGGGTGTAAGCTCCGGCGCCGGGCTGGGCGTTGCCCTGACGCTCCTGACACTCACCCCGCTCTTCACACTGGCTGAGGGGAGCATTCTTTCTGGGTGGGGAGTGATACTTGCGGCCTGGGCCGGCGCCGGAGCCGTGATGCTAATAATAATGGCGGTTTCGGCGCGCATGCGCGATATAATGACAGTACTGATAATAGGTATGCTTCTTGCAAGCGCCATTTCTGCTGTGGTGAGCCTGATGCAGTATTTCAGCAACGAGGTGATGCTCCGGACCTACGTGATATGGACAATGGGAAATCTCGGAAACATTTCATATCCGCAGATCAGGGCACTTGCCCTGGCCACCATGGCAGGCCTCGCTATAGCCTTCACCATGGTGAAACCACTCAACGCCATTCTCATGGGAGAGACATTCTCAAGAACAGTGGGTGTTAGGATGCAGCGGACACGAATAGTTCTGCTGGCATCGGCCAGCATTCTTGCAGGAAGCGTTACTGCCTTCTGCGGGCCGCTGGCCTTTATCGGAGTGGCGGTGCCGCACATAGCCAGGCTCCTTTTCGGCACAACAGATCACCGTATTCTGCTTCCTGCGACTGCTCTTGCAGGAGCGGTGATATTGCTGCTGAGTGACATCATCTCGGTGCTGCCGGGAGGAGGACAGGTGATACCGGTAAATACAGTCACCTCACTGATTGGCATTCCTGTTGTATTATGGATCATTCTGGGCAAAACGGGTCTGGGAAGGAGGTTCTGATGAGCAGAGGTGAAACGATAGCGGAGACACATGATCTTGAGATTGGCTACAGGCGAAAGAGATCCATCACGGTAATGGACCACCTCTCGCTTAAGGCTCGCCGCGGCGAACTGGTGGCGCTCATAGGAAGAAACGGAACTGGCAAGAGCACACTTCTGAGGACACTTGTCGGACTGCAGCCTGCCCTGGCAGGTGAGGTAATCCTTGACGGCACTTCACTTCACGAAACCGGTTCGGCACAATTGCCCAGAATTGTCAGCTTCGTCTCCACCGAGCCATTGGCGTTAAGAAATATAAAGGTACGTGATGTTGTGGCTCTCGGACGATTCCCATATACCAATTGGATCGGCACCCTGACTGAGGCTGACAGAACGGCGGTTACTGCAGCCCTTGAGGCTACCGGCATTGCCCGGCTTGAGAACAGGAGCATAGACAACATCTCTGACGGTGAGAAACAACGCACGCTGATTGCACGTTCGCTTGCACAGGATACAGGCCTGCTGGTAATGGATGAGCCTACTGCCTTCCTTGACCTGCCGTCGAGATACGGTATTGTAAGTCTCCTCCGGCGCCTTACAAGGGAAAAGGGTAAGTGCGTCATTTATTCGACCCACGATCTTGAAACAGCTATAAATGAGGCTGACCGGATATGGCTGATGACCGAAGAAGGGGTTTGTGAGGGAGCTCCTGAAGACCTGATACTTAACGGAAGCCTGGCAAGGGCTTTCGAAAGCCCGCTGCTTTCATTCAGCATCAGTGACGGTACCTTCAGCTTTGTAAGGGACAGACAGAGCACCATTGCGCTCGAGGGAAGGGGTAAGGCAGCGAAACTTACCGCGAGAGCGCTTGCCAGGTGCGGATACACAACCGATACGGATGCTGTGCGTAAAGTAAAACTGCTCGAAGGCAGCCATAAGACAGAGTGGATAATTACAGACGGCAGCAGAGAAGAACGATACACTTCACTGTATGACCTTGTTGCAGATCTGCAGCGGACAGATCATTGAGACTGAAATTTCCGGTAGGCATCGATAAATCCCGGAATATCCTCCACTGACAGACGCTTTGCTATGATCTTTTTGTCACGGTCCAGGATATATACCAATGGTGTTGATTCAATATTGTAGAGAGAGTCGAACCTGCTCATTCTCTCAGGATCCCATCCGTTGATCCAGACCAGTCCGTTGTCGACAATATACCGCTCCCATTTTTCCCGGTCGTGATGTGTGCATACCGCAAAGACCTCGATTCCTGATTCCCTGTTCTTTTCATAGAACTCCTTCAGCCGGGGAGTCGCCTCCTTGCAATGTCCGCAATCCGGCTCCCAGAAATAGAGTATTGTAAAATCAGCTTTCACATCGTACAGTGAGACATAATGTCCGGCAAAAGATCCCATCAGCAATTCCGGGGCCTTCATTCCGATAAGGTTGGGTCTCAGCCGTTCAATCCGTTTTCTCAGGTCAGAGATGTACTCTTCAGCAGCCCATGGTGCTTTTCCTGCAAGATAGACCCGGTCAGCCAGGTGCACCACAATGGCGTCATGCCCCATTATTTCGCTCGATGCATATCTGTTCATCAGCCAGACAGCCACATACTGGAACATGTCACTGTTGACGGAGCTTTTCTCAAGCAGCCTGTCAGCCTCCTTATTGATAGAGTCTGGCATCTGTATAACAACCTGCCTGAAGAACTGGTCAAGTTTACCACCCAGTACCGGGCTGCGGATAAGACCGGGTTCGGTAAAATCAATGTGGTCAAAGAAGTGATCTTTATAATACAGATAAGAGATCAGACGTGACAGGGAGTCAGCATTATGCGTGCCGGGAGGCACCGATGCGGCAGGCGTCTCTACGGGCATAACCGACCAGGCTATAGCCCCGAGGAGTGTTCCTTCGTTGGCTTCAGCGGTCTCCTTAAGGTATTGCTTCATCTTCATTTCCTGCCCCGTGAGCTCTTTCCTCACTGCTGATGCCTCCTGACTTCCGGGCTGAAGCCCGTTCAGCCTGCTGCTTATTTTCATTGCTTCTTCCTGGAGAACTTTCCATTGTCTCTGGTACGCCACGAAACGGCTATTCTCCTCAGAACCAACGAAAGAAATTGTACTTACCGGGTCACTCTTTCTGAAGCGGATGTCAAAATGCTGGTCATCGTCAATCAGGAATTCGAAAAAGACATTGTCAGGCAGGACAATCATGTAAACGCCTGCAGGCAGCCTGTCACTTCCAATGAACCTTCCCTTGCCATCAGCGTCAGTTACAAGGCTGTCACGGACATATTGCTGGTTCGCGACGTGATAAGCAAGCCGGAGTTTGACTGACGGAGCGTCCTGTACCAGTATTGTCACAGAGTGTCCGGTCTGGCTGCTGACAGCTGTTGTCAGGGCTGCAAAAGCCAGGGGCAGTATGAGGGTCGGAAGTCTTAATTTCATCTGAAAATAGTTATCGCAGTTTTAGTAAATACAATTATCCTGCCATTTCATGTGGCTGGGACAGTAATCTGATCAACGCGGAAGCCTTCTGTTTTCTTGTGTTTCTCAGTCAAATGGCAGGAGTTTTTAGTTTTCCCGTGTTAAGGCATGATGCGTCGCAAATCTCAGTGATCCATGCTGATCCTGAGAATCTCTGCATATCCGCCGGCTGTTATGACAGCCCTGAGCACGAAATTGAAGCGGTTGAGGTCAGTGCAAAGGAAGAAATCCGTAGGGGGGCTGAAGTCAAGATTGGCGGGGTTGAAGAACCTGCTGCCGGCTCCTTTTCTGAGTGCCTCTGTTTCCTTTGTTATGTCTGTCTCACGGCCCTGAAGGAGGTCTTTTATGTACCTGGCGCAGAGCATATCCTCCTCTGCCGTTTCGATGGCCCTGTAACCCATGGCAACAAGGGTCACCTTCTCAGGTCTGATCATTGAGATGTATGAAGCTACCGCCCCCGCATTTACAAGTCCTGCTCCGAGGATCTCCGTCGCACCGGTTGTGCTGATGATGCCCCTGGTCCCCGCAGTGGTACAGTGGATCATAGTTTTGCCTGCGAGAGAGCCCGTAAGCATCTCTGTCGGACTGTTACCGTAGTCGAATCCGGCCGGTTTCTTTTCATCCTGCTCGCCTGCAATAATTACCTCAGCCTTTAGTTTATCCCTTAGTGCAAATGCTTCCTCAGGGGTTGCAACGTCGAGAAGCCGGTTTATACCGTTGTCAAAGGCATAGCATGCGGTGCTGAAGGCCCGGAAGACATCAATAATAACTGTCAAACCCTGAGCCTCTTGCGCTCCTTTAATAAATTCCTTTATGGTGATTTCCATGTCGGGTTTTTCAATTTGTGAAGATAGTAATAGTGTTTGAAGATCATTTCTTAAATTTGAATTCCGTTAATAATCAGAAAATCTGATGAGACCTTTTGCTGAAATAAGTCAGTCGATTGTGAACCGTGCCGGACATGGGCGGAGAACAGTTGCTGAGAGACTGAAGAAATCAGTCCCCTTCTGGGTTCGTCAGAAACGCATTATCTATCTGCTCTACAAGGGGATAAAGAGAGAGAATATTTACATCAAGGCCTCTGCCCTCACTTTTTTTACGATACTTTCATTGATACCTATTCTAGCCCTGGCATTCGGTATCGCAAAGGGCTTCGGCCTGCATGACGAGCTGAGGGCACAGATAATAATGCAGTTCCACAACCAGGAGGAGGTGATGAACTGGATCCTTGATTTCGCAAATAAAACTCTTGAGAATACAAGCGGAGGATGGATGGCGGGAATAGGTGTGGCGTTTCTCGTTTCTACAGTGACACAGTTGCTCAGGTATGTGGAAAACACATTCAATTCCATATGGAAGGTTGACGAGACCAGGGTATGGTACCGCCAGGTAACAGATTATCTTGCAGTCATAATACTTGTACCTCTGCTTTTCATTGTCTCAAGCAGCGCCACGGTTCTTGCAACAACCCGTCTCAATGAAATTCTGAGTCAGTCAGATATGCTTGAGAGTCTAAAGCCTGTTGTATCATTCCTGGTTCAGCTCATTCCATTCATCCTTCTTTGTACGCTGTCAACGTCTGCCTTCCTGGCGATGCCCAACACAAGGGTGAAGTTCCGCACTGCTGCTATTGCCGGAATTGTTGCAGGCATTGCGTTGCAGGTGTTGCAGATGCTCTATGTTGAGTCACAAATGGGGCTGACACGGCTCGGTACCATCTACGGGACATTCGCAGCCATCCCGCTGCTAATGGTCTGGATTCAGATGAGTTGGGTAGTTCTTCTGATGGGTGCACAGCTCTCGTATTACCTTCAGAATATCACCCGGTATGAGTTTGAATTCGATGTACAGACGGTATCACCGCGGCAGAAAAAGAGGTTATCACTTCTTGTAATGCACTCCCTGATAGTTGATTTTGTGAAAGGAGCAAAGCCGAGAGCCCCGGAGGAAATCTCCCTTGAGCTGAGCCTCCCTGTGCGGACAGTACATGATTGCCTTGACCAGCTCCGCGAGGCCTCGATGGTAACCGAGGTATGGAATGAAGAACAGGAAAAATATGTCTATCAGCCTGCTACTGACATCAACAGGATGTCCCTCTCGTTCGTTCTCGATAAGCTCGAGTCATCAGGCTCAGTCCACAAGATAGTAATAAATAATTCCGACTACAGGAAGATTGATACTGCCCTGACAAGGTTCGAGAGTCAGATTGCCTCATCGGAAGCAAATGTTCTGCTCCGGGACCTTTAATTTCTATTTGTTTCTGAATGGCGAAAGCCGGAAGCGTCTCACGTACCTGATCAGGTCTTCCAGGGACTTCCAGTTATCGAACAGATAATGAGGGGCCTTGACCACTATCTGCCTTGTTTCGGGGTGCATTGACCAGTAGCTTGCAAGGTTGGAGGCCCTGAACACACGATCTTCCGTACCTATAAGCGTATAGTCCCAGACAAAACCTGTTTCAACCGGTTCCATCATCCGGTTGTATAGCCATCTCAGCTCATCGTGAAGCGATTTCTCCGTGCGGGTGGGTATGTAGGCGCGGTTCAGTTCAAAGAGGCTTCGGGTACCGAAGAGCCTCAGGTAGAACTTTGCCATGCTGTAGTTTGAGATATTGTCAAGGGTGGCTTCGAAAATCCTCAGCGGAATGCCGTACTTGTCATCTGCGGCTACGGGTGTGCCATTGATTGCAATCGTAAGATCAGGTTTGATTCCCATCTTTCTGCTGTAGTATTCGGCAGCCCAGACGCCGAGTGACCATCCGATTACAGTAACGCGCCTGTAGGTTTTCATTTCAGGCAGTATCAGCGGTTCATCGGCTGAATAGTTGTGGAACAGGATAAAGTCGTGGTTATCGGTGCATAGATTGGAAAAGGCTTTTTCATCTATTCCCCAGGTACCGAAGAGAATAACAAGATCCCTGTTGTTCTCAAATCTGCGGAGGAATGTTTTCATCGCCAGGGGGAAAAGGAAAAAGAGGAGAGGGTTACCGTGGTACTTTAAGGAACGGGCTTATGAGATAATCCCGGAATCTACTGTCTGATAAAAGGAAGTAACCTATGGTAGTCAGCCTATAGGTCCATGTGAAAGTCAATGTCTGCAATACAATCCTATTGATTCCCACAAGTAACCCTTACTCTCCTCTTTTATTTCGTCTCTTTTACAAATGTAATACATATACAACAACTTTGCAAACAATTTCAAAAAAAAATGAAGGTGCATAGTAACAGGTTGTTAATTAGAACAGGAATTTGTAATTTTAGACTGAATATAGCGCCAATTATTCCTCTGACAATAAATCCTTTAGTATGATACCTGAAATAATAAGCATCAGGCATGACGACGGTTCCGGATTCAGGGCCGCATGGATGGATAACGAGAGCAGTTTTCTGCATCTGCATCCTGAGTATGAAATAGTTCTGAATATTTCAGGCAATGGCACACGTGTGGCAGGTGATTCCGTAGAACTTTTTGACCGTTATGATATTGTCATGTACGGTCCTGACCTCAGGCATTTCTGGAACTTCTACAGGAAGGATGAAAATGACACGGGCAGGCACGCAATCATGGTTCACTTCAGGCGTGATTCCCTGGGTGATTCATTGCTGTCACAGTTTGAGATGGCTGACCTCAGGCAATTGTTTGAAAATGCCAGCCGGGGAATTGCTTTTCCGCCCGAAACCGGCGAAGCAGCAGAGGAGCCCATGAGACGATTGCTGTCTGATACGGGATTGAAGAAGATGGTAAGCTTCTTCAGGCTGCTCGAGATACTCTGTTCGGCCCCCAGGTTCAAAACACTCTCAGGCGACAGCCACGAAGCCGTACATGAGATCACTGACAGCCGTCTGACAGAAGTCTGCTCCTATGTAAGGGATAATTTTTACCGCGCCATCCCTGTTAAGGAGGTGGCTGCGGTGGCAAAGATGAGTCCGCATTCGTTCAGCCGCTTCTTTTCACGCAGCACCGGCAGCGGTTTTGTAGACTATGTGAACCAGGTACGCACAAATAAGGCCTGTTACCTTCTCCGGGAAACAGATCACCAGATTAACGAGATTGTCTTTGAGTGCGGATTTGCGACCGTGTCCAACTTCAACAAGCAGTTCCGCAAGCATGCCGGAATGTCAGCGCGTGACTACCGCGCACAATACCGGAACTGACCCCTTCTTTTCTTCTGCGGTTAATTCGATCTCAACTGATGATATTTTTCATGCCGGAGATTGATCCCTATTGCTAAATTTGCCTCTGAACCAACAAAAAACTCGATCATGGGAATGACCATAACCGAAAAAATCATTGCAGCTCACTCCAAATACGCAATCGTTAAGCCGGGTGACATTGTTGATATTACAATTGACGCCCGTGCTGCGAGGGACTTTGGCGGTGCCAATGTGGTTAAGAATCTGAACGATTTCGGACTGAAAATCGATGACCCCGATAAGACCCTGTTCACGTTCGACTGCAATCCTACAGGATCTGATCAGAAATATGCTGTCAATCAGCATATTTGCAGGCAGTATGCACGCGGCAACGGCATCAGGGTATACGACATCGATGCAGGCATTGGCACACACCTGCTCATAGAGGAGGGATATGTCTGGCCTGGTGCCACCGCCGTCTCAACCGATTCACATGCAAACATCCTGGGTGCCGTGGGTGCATTCGGTCAGGGAATGGGTGATATGGACATTGCCGCTGCATGGAACAGCGGCAGGGTATGGTTCAAGGTTCCGGCATCGGTAAAGCTTACGCTTAAAGGAATTATGCCTGAGAAGGTGGCTGCAAAGGATGTTATTCTGAACCTTCTGCGCATCTATGGCGCCAACACCCTTCTTGGTTACAGCATCGAGCTGTATGGTGATGCCGTGGAAAGGATGACGCTCGACGAACGGATCACAATTGCTTCAATGGCTACTGAAATGGGGGCGATTATTATTCTTTTCCCGCCAACTCCGGCGATTATTGACTTCTGCCGCGCACGGGCACGCTCCCCGTTCGAGCCTGTCTATGCAGATCCGGATGCTGACTATGCTATTGCAGCAGATATCGACGTCAGTTCCTTCGTGCCGATGGTGGCCCGGCCTGGCGAACCGCATGACACGGTCGGAGTAAGTGAACTTCCTTTAACAAGGATAGACTCTGCATTCATCGGCAGCTGTACAAACGGCCGAATTGAAGACATGAGGGTGACGGCTGAGATCCTGAAAGGGAGAAAAGTCGCACCGGGCGTGGTACTCAAGATCGTCCCTTCAACTGATGCGGTTTGGAGACAGTGTCTCGACGAAGGACTGATGGATATCTTCAAGGATGCCGGCGCACTTGTTTCCAATGCCGGTTGCGCAGGGTGTGCAGCCGGACAGGTAGGGCAAAACGGAAAGGGAGAAGTTACTGTCAGCACCGGCAACCGGAATTTCCCGGGCAAACAGGGCCAGGGAAGCGTGTTTCTTGCATCTCCTGAAGTGGTTGCTGCGTCAGCACTGGCAGGGTATATTACAACACCTGACATTATCCCTGAAAATCCGCCGGAATTCAGATTCAGCCAGAATCAGCCCACTGCCGCCGCTGCTGCAAAAGAGGCTCAGGCTGACAAACCAACCGTTATAAGGGGAAAGGTATGGCTGATAGACCGTGACAACATAGACACTGACATGATCTTCCATAACCGTTACCTGGCCATTACTGACATACGTGAAATGGGCCAGTATGCATTTGATAACCTGGAAGGATACAAGGATTTTGCAAAGAGGGCTCAGAAGGGTGATATAATAGTTGCAGGCAAAAACTTCGGAAGCGGAAGTTCACGTCAGCAGGCAGTTGACTGTTTCGTTTCCCTGGGAATTCAGGCCGTAATTGCACAGTCATTCGGTGTCATATATGAGCGAAACGCAATCAACGCTGCATTCCCGGTACTTACATATACCTCCTTTGAAAAGATCGATCTGAAAGACCAGGATGTCATTTCTGTCAATATGCTGACAGGGGAGGCAGTGAATGAACGCAACGGACTTTCAACTTTAATTAACCCCTTCTATGATGCTCAGTATGAGATATACAAAAAGGGAGGATTATTAGGTAAAATTTAACGAAAGATAAATCAGTATATGAAACCAAGGACATTTGTTGAAAAAGTACTGGGCGCTCCGGAGGGAGCGGTGGTTTTCAGGAAACCCGATCTGATCCTGACGCATGACAACACCTCCAGCATTTTCCAGACATTCAGGAAAATGGGAGGAGAGAAGGTCTCGGATCCGGACCAGATGGTTATTGTTCTCGATCATAATGCTCCGCCTGCAGATGCCAAGCTGGCAACACAATACCAGGATATACGGAACATTGTTTCAGGGCAGGGAATCAAAAAATTCTATGACTCAGGAATGGGGATATGCCATCAGATGATGTCAAATCATGCCCGTCCGGGAATGATCATAGTTGGTTCTGACAGTCACACCTGTACTGCAGGGGCGTTTAATGCGCTTGCAGCCGGAATAGACCGTACAGAGGCAGCGGGGATATGGAAGAGGGGCGAGACATGGTTCCTGGTTCCCCCTTCGATGAGGATTGAGCTGACCGGCAGGCTTCGTCCGGGAGTAAGCGCAAAAGACCTGTCGCTGTGGATAATAGGCATGCTGGGTTCTGACGGAGCAAATTACATGTCAATTGAATTTCATGGTGACGGAGTATCTTCACTCAGCGTGAGCGAGAGGATGACTGTTGCAAACCTTGCTTCAGAGATGGGGGCCAAGAATGCAGTCTTCCCTGCTGATGAGGTATTGCAGAAGTTCATCGGATCTGACAGCCCCGGCATTTGGGCTGATGAAGGTGCAGAGTACAACAGCCGCATATCAATAGATCTTTCGAAGGTATTTCCGCTGGTGGCTGCTCCGCATCATGTTGACAACATCAAGTCAGTAGCTTCAGTTGCCGGCACTGTTGTACATGAGGGCCTGATAGGCACCTGCACCAACGGCAGGATTGAGGATCTCCGGACGGCAGCCGCAGTGCTCAGGGGTGCGAAGGTGAAACCCGGATTTCAGCTTCACATAATACCTGCATCGAAGGAGATTTATCTTCAGGCCATCAGGGAGGGTATAATTACCGATCTCATCGAAGCCGGTGCCAATATTCTCAGTCCGAGTTGCGGTCCTTGCCTGGGCACAGGTCAGGGCATACCTGCAAACGGACATATTGTCATTTCAACGGCCAACAGGAATTTCCTGGGCAGGATGGGAAACAAGGAGGCCTCCATTTACCTGGCGTCACCGGCCACGGTGGCGGCATCGGCTGTCACAGGGGTGATAACTGACCCCAGGGTTACCCGGGGTGACGAGATATTCCCGTTCAATCCGCCTCAGAGCCAGACCAACAGCATAACGGAGGGAGAGAACAGAAGGGAAGGTACCGTCTGGAATTACTCAGATGTTGACAACCTTAACACTGACCAGATGTTTGCCGGTAAACACACTTACTCGGTAATGAGCTCTGATGCTGCAGCCATACTACCGTTGCTCTTCAGTGACTTTGATCCTTCATTCAGTAAAAATGCACAGGCGGGTGACATAATCATCGCAGGTGATAACTTCGGCTGCGGAAGTTCCAGGGAACATCCCTCCGTTGGCCTTGCCCACCTGGGAATCAGGGCTGTCATAATCAAGTCTGTGAATCGTATCTTCTATCGTTCCTCGATAAATCAGGGGTTGCCGCTCATCGTTCACAGGGAGGCCGTGGAGGCTTACAGGGCAGGTGACCGTGTGGATATAGATTTCGACAGGGGAATGCTTACGGTGGGAGAGAAGCAGTTTAAATTCGAGCCACTTCCTCCTGAGCTGAAGGAAATAATCGGGAAGAAGGGACTGGTTAATTGGATGAAGACAGCCTGACCTTCCGGCGGCGCAAAGATTCCTGTTGTCAAACGGAAAAATGTGCTTATATTTGCCGCGGTTTTTACAAACCGCGGTACGGTTCCGTAGCTCAGTTGGATAGAGCAACAGCCTTCTAAGCTGTGGGTCGAGCGTTCGAGTCGCTCCGGAATCACGAAAACCGGAGCCAGGGAGTTCCGGCCTTGCAGTGGCAGGTGGCATGAACACCATCAATTTCAGATCCGTACTAAAGCTCAATGGCCTTATCCTGCTGATTTCAGCATCATCCTTCCTCCTTTGCATCCCTGTGGCCCTGATCTATTCGGAACCCGTCAGGCCGTTTCTGCTGGCATTTGTGACTGCAATGATCCCGGGTTCACTCATGTACTTCCCGGTTCAAAGTCCGCTGCACCAGAAGCTGACTGCCAGGGAAGGCTACCTGAGCGTAACACTTGGCTGGTTCGCACTTAGTCTCTCAGGAATACTGCCGTTTGCCTTCAGCCATGAGATGCATGGCTTTGTAAACATGTTCTTTGAGAGTGTTTCAGGGTATACTACTACCGGGGCGTCAACCCTTGCTGATGTCGAAAGCCTTTCAAAATCAATTCTTTTCTGGCGTAGCCTGACACACTGGATAGGAGGTATCGGGATAATTGTGCTTGTAATAATAGTGCTCCCATCACTTAAGGTGGGAGGATACAGTCTTTTCTCACTTGAATCATCACTGAAGGAAAAGATAATGCCCCGCACAAAGTCAATTGCCATAACTGTACTTTCAATTTACCTTTTTCTTACGGCTCTGCTTATTGTCCTTCTGACTGCCGGGGGAATGAGCCTTTTCGACAGTATCTGCCATACCTTCGGCACAGTTGCCACAGGTGGATTTTCGACAAAAAACACCAGTATTTCCGGTTATTCGAACTACATTCAGTACTTACTGGGGATATTCATGTTTCTTTCTGCTGCCAGTTTCGTCGTTTATTACTTCATATTCAGAAGAAACTTCACCCGGGTTAAGGCCAACGAGGAATTATGGTTTTACCTGTTCTTCACCACTGCTTCGGTTGTGGCATTAACACTCCTTCTTTACACCGGTTCTGAGCGGAATTTTGAGGTAGCCTTCAGGCATGCATTTTTCCAGGTTACATCAATAATATCCACTACCGGCTATGCCACAACCGACTATACTTTATGGCCGCAGGCTGCAATGGTGCTCATATTTCTGCTGTTATTTGCCGGTGGCTCAACAGGTTCCACTACAGGTGGCATTAAAATGGCACGTCACCTCCTGGCCCTGAAGAATCTTCGCAACGTCACCGTGAAACTTCTTCATCCCTCAGCAGTTATGCCTGTAAAGCTTAATGGCCAGATTGTACCCGATAACATTAGCAGTCTCATGACAGTCTTCATCCAGCTTTACGTTCTGATCTTCCTTGCCGGGATGGCGATTATCCTTCTTTCCGGCATTCCGGCCATTGAAGCTGCAGCAGCATCAGTAACAGCTCTTTCCAATGTCGGCCCTGGTATGGGTGCCTCAGGAAACATGGGCAATTATGCCCACTTCAACGCCGTTGCCAAGATGACCATGGTGGTGCTCATGATAATAGGCCGTCTCGAGATATTTACAATTCTTGCCCTCTTTACCCGCACATTCTGGAAGAGGTAACTGAGGTCCGGTCCAAATCATTTCTTATCTTTTTCCTTTATAACGTGCAATAATTTCAAAAACTCGTTTACCTTTGCACGCAATTAAAAATCATCTCATGAATAAAGGAATTGTTAAATTTTTCAATGTGTCCAAAGGTTTTGGATTCATTAAGGACGCCAACTCATCCAAAGAGTATTTTGTTCATTCTACCGGCCTGATCGACAAGATCAAGGAGAATGACGAGGTAACATTTGACCTCCAGGAGGGCAAAAAAGGGTTAAATGCCGTTAATGTAAGACTTGCGTAGTTAACACTATAAGGTACATTTAATTACCCTGGAAGCTGCCTCTCTGAAAAGCGAGGCAGCTTCTCATTTTATGAGTATCATTCTGCCCGGGAATAGTTATTTTCGCACGAACATTCTGACATCTGCCCCGGCAGGAGGTTTATCTGAAAACAATAGCATGGAATAGGCAATGAGAACGGACAATGCATTAAACGTTTCATCCGCAACAAGGATGTCAGAGGCAGTCTCGGAAAATCCATTCCTGCTGCTTCTTCTCGAGCACCTGGGCATCACGCTTCCGCTGCAGGAGAAATCGGTAAGCGAGGTGGCCTCCGAAAACGGCATTGACAGGGAACTGTTCCTTACTTTCGTCAGGCTTTACGGCGACCTTAACTGCAGTGTTCAAAATTCCTTCACCGGTGAAGAGGTCCCGGCAATCCTCCTCTACCTCAGGAACAGTCACCGTTACTATAGTGATGAAATTTACCCGGGCATCATGGAAATAATCCTTGGCATGAACCGGGCCGGCAGTTCCGAAGAGACAACCATGATTGAAAAATTCTTCATGGAGTACCTGTCGGAAGTAAAGAATCACTTTGACTATGAGGAACAGACCGTCTTTCCTTATATCATGCAGTTGAGCGAAACGCTTGCAGGAAAGGACCTGAAGGAAGAGATCAGGGGATACTCAGTTGCAGAATACAAGGATCATCATGATGATATCGAAGAGAAACTTGACGACCTGAAGAGCCTCCTGATCGAATACCTGCCCATGAAGGAAGTAAAACACATGCGCAGAATGCTGCTCATGAAACTGTACGAGCTTGAGCATGACCTCAGGATTCATTCAAGGATAGAGGATTACATCCTTATACCCCTTGTCGCGTCAATGGAAGCCAGGATAAAATACAAGAGGTGAGCAAGGTGTTTAATATTATAATTGCCGAGCCGTCAGGACTCCTCTTCAGTGGTCTTGCTTCTGTTATAAGTAATTCAGGAGGCCGTTTCCCGGTGTTCAGGGCTGATTCGACCGAAGAAATTCAGCGCTTGTTGACACTCAGGACGGCAGAAGCTGTAATACTGAATCCGGGCCTCGTCCAGGGCAATCCGCGGATTCTGCAAACTATAAAGGCTGCCTTTCCGGGCACCCGTCTTATTGCACTGTTGTATGCCTTTTATGACGAAAGCCTGCTGTCATTGTTCGATGACAGGATAACAATCAATGATCCTCCGGAAAGAATCATGGCCGCACTGAAAGAAGGGTCAGGCCCGGGCGGAAAAGCGGATGCCGAATCTGTCAGCGCAGGCCTCAGTGACAGGGAGATAGACGTCCTCAGGCTGCTTGCCTCCGGGAAGGCTACCAAGGAAATTGCGGAAGCGCTGCATATCAGCACAAACACTGTAATAACGCATCGCAAGAATCTCTCGGCCAAGACCGGTATCAGGTCAGTTTCAGGCCTGGCTATCTATGCTGTTGTTAAAAAGTACATCACGCCGCGCGGCACCGGTATCTGAATTTCTGCCTGCCTTAATCATCATTTCTGGGGACACCGCCCCGAATTATCATAATTAATGGGGATTTCACACTTTTTCAGCCACAGGTACTTTTGTGCCGTATGCTGAAACTCAGGTGTGATGAAGTATAAAACAGCCTCCCTGGCCATTATGATAATGGCTGCAGTTTGTTATCCGGTACACTCTGCTGCTGATGACAGTGACAGTGGCCGTGCCCTCCGGTTGGGAGCTTCCTGGACGGGTGATATGGCCCGATCACTCGCCGGAGGATTAAGGCAGGGCTCGGCCTTCCTTGGCATGGCAAGATTCAGCGCAAACCTTGATACAGAATTGTCCGGGTTATGGAGGGATGGCCTCTTTGGTGCAAGTGTTGTACGCACAATCGGGGCAATGCCCTCTTCAGATATGTTTGGTGATGCACAGGTCACGTCAAATATAGAAGCCGGAGAGCATACTTTTCTGATGGAGTTCTGGGTAAGACAACGGTTCGGAACGGCAGAGATCACGGCAGGTTTACATGATCTCAATACAATTTTTGCTGTCTCTGAAAGCGGAGCTCTCTTCCTCAACAGCTCTTTCGGTATCATGCCTGTAATAACCGGGAACTTACCTGCACCTGTATACCCTCTTACCTCACCGGGGATATCACTGGTGCTCGACATCGGTAGCACATGTTCGCTCGCGGCAGCCCTCTTTGACGGCCGCCCGACCCCGTTCGAAAGCAATCCCTTCAATACAAGGTGGAAGTTCACAAAGGGAGACGGAATAATTGCACTGTCGGAATTCAGGATTTATAAAGAGTTCAACGGATTCGGTGGCGAGTTCAAGGCCGGCGTATTCACACATAATCACTTTATAGAGAAACTCTTCAGGTCTGAGTTGCCCGACACGATCTGCAGCCCAACTGTAGGTGCATACCTCATGGCTGATCAGACCGTGTGGCGCTCCGGCACCCGCCAGGCTGCCCTGTTCATGCAGGCAGGCTATACACCTTCAAGAGAGAGTTTTATTGACCTGACTGCTGCCATGGGTGTTAATGTCACGGGTCTGTTTGCAGGCAGGGAAAATGACGCTGCCGGACTGGCCGTCACAACAGGCCGGTTCACGGGTGGTGCAGGGTGTGAGACAGCTATCGAGCTTACATACAGAATTAATTTTAACGGACATACCTACCTGCAGCCTGATCTGCAGTATATAATCCATCCCTCAGGAAGACAGAGCGGCATCCCGCATTGCCTGGCCTGCTTCCTCAGGCTTGGCGTATCATTGTAAAAGACTTGATCATGAGATTATCTGAGCTGGCAACAAGCCAGAAAGGAACAATAACAAAGATACACGGCCACGGAGCATTCCGCAAGCGAATAATGGAAATGGGATTCATCCGGGGGAAAAATGTGGAGGTCATCAGGAATGCTCCGCTCCTTGACCCGGTGGAGTACCGTATCATGGGTTACAATGTCTCGCTGCGCAGGCAGGAGGCTTGGCTTGTCGAAGTAATCGCAGGTGAAGAGTACAGGGTTGAGACTGTGGCTCAGGTCAGGGCAGAGGAGTCCGGCCGGAGGCAACATAGCCACAACCTGAACGGGAAAGTCATAAATGTTGCTCTGGTGGGAAATCCTAACAGCGGCAAGACATCCCTGTTCAATCAGGCCTCAGGGGCTCATGAACGGACAGGCAACTACAGCGGGGTGACAATTGAGGCAAGGGAAACCACAATACACCATAAAGGGTACAGGATAAACCTGACGGACCTTCCTGGCACCTATTCAGTTACTGAATATACTCCTGAAGAGCTGTTTGTGAGGAGAAGACTCCTGGCAGGAAGGCCTGATGTGGTGATAAACGTTGTTGATGCTTCCAACCTTGAGAGAAACCTCTATCTCACCACGCAATTGACAGAGATGAACGTAAGGGTTATAATGGCCCTCAACATGTACGATGAGTTGCAGAAGAGCGGCGCAAAACTGAAATACCGCGAGCTTGGTGCCCTGATGGGCATTCCCGTCGTCCCTACTGTCGCTGTAAGGGGAAGAGGGATCATAGATCTTCTTGACCGGGTTGTGGCGGTATTCAGGGATGAAGACCCCATTTCCAGGCCTGTCCGGATTAATTACGGGAATACATTGGAGAAGTCACTTGAAAAGCTGCAGGCGGAAATCCTCAGGAGCGGCGGATCCCCTGGCGGCATGCCCGTCCGTTATCTCGCAATAAAACTGCTTGAGGGTGACCGTTCAGTGACGGAAATGATCACCGATAGTTCCGGTCATCTGTCAATTCCGGAGCTGGCCAGGGCAGAAAGAAGCAGGCTGGCTAAGGCCTGCGGACAGGAGGCTGACTCGGTTATGGCTGATGCCAGGTATGGTTTCATTGCAGGAGCCCTGGCCGAAACCATGACTGCCGGCAGGAGGGAAAATAAAAAATCCGGGAGAGATCCTGATTACTGGCTGACCCACCGCATATTGGGCTACCCGATCTTCCTTGCATTTCTTTTTATAATGTTCCGGACCACATTTGTTGCCGGCAGCTACCCCATGGAATGGATTGAAGAAGGTGTCAGTATAATCGGAGCCTTCGCAGGAGCCTTAATCCCTGCCGGATCATTTCACGACCTGGTGGTTGACGGCATCATAGCAGGTGTCGGTGGTGTAATTGTATTCCTTCCAAACATTCTTATTCTCTTTTTCTTCATTTCCCTCATGGAAGACACTGGTTACATGGCCCGTGTTTCCTTTATAATGGATAAGCTGATGCACCGGATTGGACTGCACGGCAAGTCTTTCATTCCTCTGCTGATGGGTTTCGGATGCAACGTCCCGGCTATAATGGCCACACGCACGCTTGAGAACAGGAAGGACAGGGTAATGACAATGCTGATTGCACCATTCATGTCATGCAGTGCAAGGCTGCCCGTATATGTTCTCATAATCTCCGCCTTCTTTGAGAAGAGGCAGGGCCTCGTCCTCTTCTCCGTTTACCTTACCGGGATTGCGATTGCAATTTCAGTCGCGCTGCTGCTGAAGAAGACAATTTTTGCCGGCAAGGATGTTCCTTTCGTGATGGAACTCCCTCCATATCGAATTCCTTCCATTCGTAACACATTGATGCACATGTGGTTTAACGCGAAACAATATATTCACAAAATGGGAAGCATCATATTGGTGGCTTCAGTAATCATATGGGCTCTTTCATACTACCCCAGGCTTGAGGATGGAACACGGACAGAACGCCTGGAGCATTCATGGATTGGACGGGCAGGACATTTTATTGAACCAGCGGTGAAGCCTTTGGGTTTCGACTGGAAGCTTGGTGTTAGCATTGTGACGGGGCTGGCTGCCAAGGAAGTGGTTGTAAGTACAATGGGGGTACTTTACCAGGGGGAAAAAGCAGCTGAGAATGGTACTTCAGGGCTGGGAGAGAAGCTCAGAGAGCAGGAACATACCTCCGGCCGGCTGGCAGGTCAGAAAGTTTTTACGCCTTATGTGGCTATCGGATTTATGCTTTTTGTTCTTATCTACTTCCCGTGCGTGGCCGTGATTGCTGCCATACGAAAGGAATCTGCTACAAAGTGGGCGCTGTTCAGCATGTTTTACACAACTGTACTTGCCTGGTCAGTGGCATTTATAGTGAACCAGGCAGGGAGATTGTTGTTTTAGATACATAACAATATGAACCAGGATATATTTACATTCGTGATAGTCCTTGCGGCGGTATCATATGCCCTCTTTTCAGTAATCAGGGCGCTGAAGCCGGGAAGGTCATCGTCATGCGGTGACTGCGGCGGATGCGCGGCCAAAAAGGACCTCCGCGAATATCTGACACTTAAAAACAACAAACATGTCACAGGTAAGCATTTATCTCAACTTTGAAAGGGAAGCCGAAGCTGCCTTTACCTTTTACAGGGAGGTCTTCGGGGGTGAATTCCAGGGAGGAATAATGCGGTTCAGGGATGTCCCGCCATCGGAAAATATGCCTCCGCTTCCGGAACAGGATCTTGATCTGGTAATGCATGTAAGTCTGCCTGTCCTTGATGGCTTCCAGCTGATGGGCAGTGACGCTCCGAAATCAATGGGTTTCAGAATCACAGCCGGTAACAATGCATATATCAATCTTATGCCAGCCACCAGGGAGGAGACCAGACGAATATTTAAAGCCCTGGCAGAAGGAGGAGTTGTGGAAGCAGAACTCCGTGAGATGTTCTGGGGAGACTATTATGGTTCCCTCCGTGATAAATTCGGAGTGCAGTGGATGTTTAACTGCGCGGCGAAAGAATAGGCAGTGAGCGGCTGATTTTGTCATTCTATTTCATCACGTCAAATTCAATAACATATCCGTATCCTCTCCAGATTGTGCTGAGGGTGATGTTCTTCATGTCAGCCGGCACCAGTTCAACAGGGGGAACCACCTTTTCTGCTGACCCGGTGAAAATATTGAAAAGCCTTCCTGCCTTTTCTGTTTCATCGGCAATCACAATATGGGTTCCGGACTTCGCAACCCTTATCATCTCACGGATAGCCAAGTCCTTGTCTTCAAAGAGGTTAATGGCGCCCAGGTGAAATACCACGTCGAAAGCATTGTCCCTGTATGGCAGTTTCTGAGCATCTGCACGGGCCAGCTCGGCAGGGATCTTCCACCTGTGAAGATTGCTGACACAATGTGACATCATCTCTTTTTGGATGTCAAGACCATACAGATGGAGCCCTTCAGTCCGACGGGCAAGCCACAGGAAATTCTCTCCGTACCCTAATCCCGTCTCGAGCACGTCATCTCCCGACTTCACCCGCAGCCTGCCCATGACCTCATCCCTTGCGCTTTTCGGGCCGCCGCAAAGAAGGAACATCATGTTTGTAAGAGGAGTGTATACCTTCGCGAGCACCAATCGAAAAAACTTCTCCCTCCGGTTTTTGAACACCAGTCCCGCTCCTTCAAGAAAGTCGTAATAAGTGCCGGAATGCCCGTATCTGACGCCACATTTGTTGCAGGTGAGAGGATTATTATCCGGCTCATGAATGAGCTCACCCTTACATGCAGGGCAGCATAACTTTTCAGCTACAGATCGTGACATACCCATTATTTTTAATATATGCACAAATTAAGATAATATGTGAAATAATTGACATGACACTTTAAATAATCTATTTTTGTGACTATATTAGTAATAATACCAAATTTATCATCTTATTATGACGTAAAGTATAAATACGGATTTTCTTGTAGTGTAAGGTGCATATGTGATGAAAGTGCTTGTCACAGGTTCTTCAGGGTATCTCGGGTCACTTGCTGTGAGTCATCTTACTGCAAAAGGATACGAAGTCATTGGTATGGACATAAGGAGACCTGATGACGGGGCAGGTGAAGAGAATTTCAGGTTCTATGAGTGCAACTCTGCCGACAGCACTTGTGTTTTGAAAATCTTCTCACATGAACAGCCTGACGCTGTGCTTCACTTCGCCTGTTCAATGAACAGGATAAGAAGCAGGAAGGAAGAATTCGGCATGGATGTGGGCGGATCATTCAACGTGATTGAGGCAGCACGGAAGACCCCATCGGTCAGGAAGTTTATTTTCTCAAGTTCAGCAGCTATTTATGGTCCCGCACTGAGGAGTCCCCTTTGGATTGACGAAGGTGAGCCTCTTAATCCCGGTAATTATACCTACGGTCTGAACAAGAGATTGGTTGAACAGATGCTGTTCAGGGTTAACGGCAATCAACAGATAAGCGCCGTTTCACTGAGAATATGCACTGTTGTAGGCCCACGCTATTCAAAGCCCAAATCAGTTGTTTCCATTTTGTTAAGGCTGCCGTTACTGCCAGCTTCCTTCAGGAAAACCTCTGTTCAGTTCCTTCATGAGGATGATTTCAGCGAGCTGTTAAGACTGGTTCTGGAAGATACGGAAATAGAAGGCATATTTAACCTTGCGCCTGACAGTTGCACTGTCGTCGGTGACATTGTGCCGGACTCCAGGTTTTACAGGTTCCCCTGTTCACTGCTCCGGCCGGTTATGTGGATTCTGTGGAATCTCCGGGTGGTAAACCTGCAGCCGGCGGGACTGGGTTTTTGTCTCTATCCGGTAGTCCTGGACTCAAAGAGACTGGCACGGAGGTATGATTACAGCTTCAGGTATTCATCCACAGATTCGTTCCTGCTGACAAAAGACCGTAACAGTCTTCCGGCAAATGCAAGGTTCTGATTATCAGTCTTTGTTTTCAGTGAGCCCGAAACGGAACGCGGCCACATGGCATATCAGCCTCACAGTTTCGTCAATTCCGAGCACTGAAGAATTGATGCACAGATGATATGATTCCGCCGCACCCCACGTCTTTCCGCTGAAGTAGTTGTAGTATGATGAGCGCCCCTTGTCAGTTCGCTCAATAAGCTCCCTTGCCTTGTTTTCCGACAACTTGTGGCTTACGGCAATACGTTTGATGCGATCTGACATATCAGCGCTGATGAACAGGTTGAGGCAGTTCCTTTCATCCTTCATAACGTAATCGGCACATCTGCCCACAAAAATGCATGCTCCCTCCCCGGCCAGCCTCCTCATCACGTCACTCTGTATCCTGAACAGCGATTCATTGCTCAGATAGTAATTCGAGAAAAAATCGTCAGTCAGTGAGGTTCGCAGTCCGAGTATTCCCGGGAATAGGCTGAAGTGTTTTTGTTCATCAACCCTCTCGAAGAATTCCTCCTTGAGCCCGCTCTGCTGAGATGCGATACGGATGAGCTCCTTGTCATAAAACGCTATGCCCAGTCTGGCAGAGAGTTTCTGCCCGATCTCCCGTCCTCCGCTGCCAAGTTGTCTTCCTATCGTTATAATGTATCGGTCTGCCATTAAAGTGTGGGTTTTGTTATACCCAAATTTAATCTTAATATTTAATTTCCGGAATCTTACGGGCTTATATTGCGGAATCAGCGGAGCAGGATGGCAGTGACTGCATTAACCTAAAAAATAGTACATTCGTTGTCATATTATTACGGCAAGGCTCATTCGGAGATGACGAAGAAATATATTCTGTCCCTTGACCAGGGAACGACAAGTTCAAGGGCCATCCTGTTTGGCAGTGACGGGCAGCCGGTTGCGTCGTCGCTTAAGGAATTCACCCAGATTTTTCCCCGGCCCGGCTGGGTGGAACATGACCCGGATGAGATATGGTCTTCACAGGCTGGCGTGGCGGCGGAAGTGGTTGCCAGGAGCGGTGCTGACAGCTCTGATGTTGCTGCCATCGGCATCACGAACCAGCGCGAGACAACCGTAGTATGGAACAGGAGGAACGGCAGGCCGGTATACAATGCAATTGTGTGGCAAGACCGCCGTACTGCGGAACTGTGTGACACTCTCCGGGCAGAGGGTCACGGTAAAATGATAGCTGAAAAGACGGGCCTTGTAATTGATGCCTACTTCTCAGCCACAAAAGTGAAATGGATCCTTGATAATGTCGATGGTGCAAGAGAGTCGGCTGAGAGGGGCGAACTTGCGTTCGGAACAATTGATTCCTGGCTGGTATGGAATCTTACCGGAGGAAGACTGCATGTCACAGATGTTTCCAACGCATCACGCACAATGCTGTTCAATATTCGCAGCCTGCACTGGGATCAGGAACTTCTCACCCTCTTCGGAATACCTCCATCGATGATGCCGGAGGTTCGTTCATCATCAGAGATTTACGGTTATTCCAGTGGTCTCTTTGCCTCCGGGATACCAGTAGCAGGGATAGCGGGAGACCAGCAGGCTGCCCTGCTGGGGCAGATGTGTGTTGACGAGGGCATGGTCAAAAACACCTATGGTACCGGTTGCTTCATGATGATGAACACAGGAAGCGAACCGATGACCTCCGGTAACAGGCTGATAACTACAGTGGCATGGAAGATAGGAGATGACATAACTTATGCCCTCGAGGGCAGTATCTTTATTGGCGGAGCCGTGGTGCAGTGGCTGCGCGACGGACTCGGAATCATACGGCAGTCATCTGATGTGGAGTTTCTTGCCTCACAGGTCAGCTCCTCTGATGGCGTCTGTTTCGTCCCGGCATTCGCAGGCCTTGGAGCTCCTTACTGGAACCAGCATGCAAGGGGCATTATAACCGGTCTTACGCGTGGCACAACTGCATCTCATATTGCGCGTGCCGCCCTTGAAAGCATAGCATTTCAGACACTTGATGTATTGCTTGCAATGGAAAAAGATTCCGGCTTGAAAATAAAAGAGTTAAGAGTTGATGGCGGAGCTACAATAAATAACGGCCTTATGCAATTCCAGGCTGACATTCTTCAGACTGAAGTTCTCCGTTCATCTGTAACTGAAACCACAGCCCTGGGTGCAGCTTTTCTTGCAGGCCTGGCAACAGGGTACTGGAGCGGGATGGATGAGCTGAGAAACTTATGGAAGGCCGGACGTAAATTTGTCCCGGAAATGATGCCGGAGGAAAGGGAATTGCTGACCCGCGAATGGAAACGTGCAGTGACTGCCGCAGGCGCCTGGGCTGATTCCGGAGAAGGGAAATCAGGTATCTGACAAACAGATAAATAATCTATTAAAGAATAAAAACTTCAATATGAAAAAAGCAATCCTTCTGGCCGCACTGATGATGCTGTTAATTTCACCCGGCCTTGAAGCACAGAATGCTGACAGTGCAGATGTCTATATGATTACCTGCGCACCGGGAACCGCAGCCTACTCGATATACGGTCATACTGCACTAAGGATAGCCATGCGCGGTACTGAATTTGACATGGTCTATAACTGGGGCATCTTTGACTTTTCAACACCCAATTTCGTGTACAGGTTTGCCAAGGGAAGGCTCGACTATATGTTGGGAGCATACAGCTATGAAAGATTCCTCCAGGAATACATTTCCGAGGGGAGATCGGTATGGTCGCAGAAGCTTAACCTGACCACAGCGGAGAAGGAGAGGCTGTTTATACTGATTAATGAGAACCTCAGGCCTGAAAACATCAGGTACAGGTATGACTTCTTCTTTGACAACTGCGCCACCAGGGTGCGTGACATCGTTGCTGCCTCTGCTGCTGACACTGTCATCTACCCGGTAAAGGAGAAGAGCCTCAGCTTCCGTCAGCTGATTGATTCCTATCAGATGGTACTGCCGTGGCTTGATTTCGGGGCTGACATGCTGTTGGGGCTTCAGGCCGACAGGAAGGCAACAGTGGCAGATGAGATGTTCCTGCCCGTATTCCTCAGAGACAATTTTGCAGGAAGCATCATAGTTCATGACGGAAGGCATGAGCCGCTGGCAGGGCCTCTTGAGACGGTAGTTGACATCCCCTCAGTACAGACAGGGGTAAATGCATGGGTGCCCCAGGCTGTTTTCTGGCTCATATTCGTTTTTGTTGTACTTGTGACATTTGTTTTTAAGAGACCCGGACTGGAAAAGGCAGTTGATTTCATACTCTATTTCATCTTCGGCGTAATTGCACTTCTGCTGGTTTTTACAAATATCTTCTCGGAACATGACGCACTTCATCTCAACCTGCTCTTCCTTGGAATAAACGTACTGATTACAGTACTTTTCATAATGATGCTCGCCGGGAAAAAGTCCTTGAAACTAAGCAGGTTAACGTTAACTATTTCTGTCCTTTGGTTTCCTGTCGCTCTTATTGCCGGCCAGGGAATTAACCCTGCACTCATACCACTGGTTCTGACGATAATGGTGCGACTCTTCAGACACTGCGGTTTCGGGAAGGCGCTTTAACACATCTTTAACAACATTTAACAAGGTTTTTTAATATCAGAAATGATCTTTGCGAAGCTTTTAATAAAGGGCAAAATACAATTTAACAACATATGGAACATACAACCGACATCAGGCTTCTGAATGAAAAGATTGAAAAGGAAAGCGCCTTTGTTGATCTTGTCAGGCAGGAGATAAACAAGGTGATAGTGGGGCAGCGTCATCTTACAGATTCGTTGCTCATAGGTCTGCTTTCGAACGGGCACATCCTTCTTGAAGGTGTTCCCGGACTGGCAAAGACTCTTGCCATAAAGACTCTCGCATCGATAATTGATACGAAGTTCAGCAGGATACAGTTCACTCCTGACCTGTTACCCGCTGACCTCATCGGCACGATGATCTACAGCCAGAGGAAAGAGGAGTTCGTGGTACGCAAGGGACCCATCTTCGCCAATTTCATCCTTGCCGACGAGATCAACCGCTCACCTGCGAAGGTGCAGAGCGCCCTCCTGGAAGCGATGCAGGAGCGGCAGGTGACAATCGGTGACACTACTTACAGGCTCGAGGAACCGTTCATGGTACTTGCGACGCAGAACCCCATTGAGCAGGAGGGAACATATCCGCTTCCGGAAGCCCAGGTTGACAGGTTCATGCTTAAGGTGGTCATTACCTATCCCGAGAAGGAGGAGGAACGCCTTATCATTCGTGAAAACCTGGCCAGCGAGTTCCCTGTTGCAAAGACAATACTCAAACCGGAGGATATAATCCGCGCGAGAGGTGTTGTCAGGGAAGTGTACATCGATGAGAAGATCGAAAACTATATACTTGACATTGTTTTTGCCACCCGCCAGCCGGACAGGTTCGGCCTTTCGAAGTTCACTCCCCTGATAGCCTACGGAGCCTCTCCGAGAGCCGGGATAAACCTTGCCCTGGCTGCAAAATCATATGCCTTCATAAGGCGAAGGGGATTCGTGGTTCCGGAAGACGTGCGCTCTCTCTGTGCCGATGTGCTCCGCCACAGAATCGGACTGACATACGAGGCCGAAGCTGAAAATATCACTCAGGATCAGATCATTGCAGAGATTCTTAATACCGTTGAGGTACCGTAGAAGGATGAAGAGATTTCAGCTGTCACTGATACTCCTGGTATTTCTCATTCCTGTAAAGGCACAGGAATTCTATGGCATGACCGAAAAGAGCATCCGGGCCGTCATGACAAAGGATTTTCCGGGTCTTTTGCCTGACAATATGGTCAGGAACGATCTCTACAAATACCTGAAGTACTATTCAAAGGACGATAATGAGACATGGCTGATTTTCCTGGACCAGAGGGGACGCTGCAACGGCGTGAGAATAACGTACAGCAACAATCTCTACGATGCAAAGATTAGGGAACTGAATGTGAAGTACGGAAACAATAAGGACGGAGTATGGAGTTACAGGATTGGAGTCAATATGATAACTGTCAAAGTGAACCGTGACACATGGTTCTTTACAGTCACTCATGAGCGGAATTACCATATGTAAGTGAAGTGGAAACGACAGAACTGTTAAAGAAGGTAAGGAAGATTGAGATCAGGTCGCGCGGGCTGACCCGCCAGATCTTTGCAGGTGAGTATCACAGTGCTTTCCGGGGAAGGGGCATGGCATTCAGTGAGGTGCGCGAATACCAGTTTGGTGATGACATACGCAACATAGACTGGAACGTGACCGCCCGGTTCGGTCATCCTTACGTAAAGGTCTTCGAGGAGGAGAGGGAACTGACAGTCATGCTGCTGGTTGATGTGAGCCGGTCAGGTGATTTCGGCACGGTGGCATCAACCAAGCGGGAGATGATGACCGAGATAGCTGCTGTTCTTGCATATTCTGTTATTGCCAACAATGACAAGGTCGGACTGATGCTCTTCTCTGACCGTGTGGAAAAATATATTCCCCCTAAGAAGGGAAGAGGCCATATGCTCAGGATCATCCGCGAGATGCTCGGTTATGAGCCTGCAGGGTCAGCCACATCGCTGTCAGAGCCGCTCAGGTACCTCACCAATATAATCAGGAAGAGGTGTACCGCCTTTATCCTTTCCGATTTCATTGCGCCACCTTTTACCGATGCCCTTCGCATTGCGTCAGGCAAGCATGACGTTGTTGCCCTGCGCATAAGCGACAGGCGAGAAAAGGAGATGCCTGACGTTGGCTTCATCAAGGTATTGAATCCCGAGTCAGGCCATGAACAATGGATAGACACCTCCTCATCAGCTGTCAGGAAGGATTATGCAGCACAGTGGAAAAGACATGATGAGGCAGTTGCCTCAGCCTTTGTCAGCTGCGGAGTTGATATGGCGTCAATCAGCACCGGCGAGGATTATATCAAGCCGCTTATCTCACTGTTCAAGCACAGATAGGACTATGAGAAAGGTATTTATAACAATAACGGCATTTCTTGTTACAGGAATGGTTATGTACGGGCAGGAGATCAGGGTCACGTCGAAGCCTGATACCTCGGTCATTCTTATCGGAGACCAGATCGGCTTTACTGTCACCGCAGAGCTGCCTTCAGGCTTGTCAGCCGAAGTGAGCGCCGTTACCGACACCCTGGCCGGAAAGATAATTGTACTGCGAAGGGACCCGCGTGACACGACTGTCTCGGCAAACGGATCGGTAACAATCACCGACAGGTACCTTATCACTGCATTTGATACCGGGTCATATACTATTCCGCCGTTCTATGCTGGGGTGGCTTCCGGCGACAGCCTCCTCAGATTCTTTTCGGATTATTCATTTCTTGACGTAATCCGCCCCGCTGTCACTCCGTCAGACACTACTGACGTTATTTTTGACATAGTCGGCCCGCGAAGAGCGCCAGTAACCTTCCGGGAGATACTGCCCTGGATTGTTATCACTCTGATTGTAGCGGTGATCGTATGGCTTCTGGCACGCTTCCTGCCAAGGAATCCTCTCAGACGCTTTGTAAGACCACCTGCTCCGCCCGAACCGGCGCATGTAATTGCACTGCGTGATCTTCAGGCTCTCAGGAGTGAAGAGCTGTGGCAGAAGGGTGAGATCAAGGAGTATTACTCAAGGCTTTCGGACATCCTCAGGAGATATATCGACAACCGTTATGGCATCAGTTCACCTGAGCTGACCACGGACGAGACAGTACGGATGCTGCAGAAGGCATCTGTAACCACTGCAGGCCAGATGGCTGTCGTAAAGGAGGTGCTGTCGCTTTCTGACATGGTAAAGTTTGCCAAATACCTGCCCGACAGTACACTGAATGAATTGTCCATTGCGAATGCCGGGAGGTTTGTAGAAGAGACAAGGCTCCCTGATGCAGTTCCGGCTGATAACACGGACAAGACCGGTAAGACGGCAAACGGAGCCGGCGGCGGCGCTTTTGCCGGAAGGGAGAAGGAGAAAGGAGGGCACCATGCATAACATCGTCTTCGAGAACGGATGGTTCCTCTGGTTCCTGCTCATCATACCACTCCTGGTGGCTCACTACATATGGCGCCAGGGAAAAGCAAATGCTCCTGTTAAGCTCTCCACGGCGGGATTTTTTACCGAAGGGCGCAGGACATTCCGGCACTACCTGAGACACCTGCTGTTTGCGCTCAGGGTTGCTGCGATAGCGCTTGTAATTGTAGTGATTGCCAGACCGCAGAATGTTGACAGGTGGCAGAGCTCAACCACGGAAGGAATTGACATTATCCTTGCGCTTGATGTGTCAGGATCGATGCTTGCACGCGACTTCAGTCCAGACAGGCTGGAGGCATCAAAGAATGTTGCAACAGAATTCATAAGCGGAAGGCCGTATGACCGCATGGGGCTTACAGTATTCAGCGGCGAGAGTTTTACGCAGTGCCCCCTGACAACGGATCATGCCGTGCTCATCAACCTGCTCAGGGAAGTGAAGAGCGGTATCATCGAGGATGGCACGGCAATAGGTGTTGGACTCGCTACCGCCATCAACAGGATTAAGGATTCCGATGCCATCAGTAAAGTTATAATCCTGCTTACTGACGGCGTAAATAACAGGGGATCAATTGACCCGATGACGGCTGCGGAGATTGCAAAGACCTTTGGTATAAGGGTCTATACGATCGGCGTGGGAAGCATGGGATATGCCGATTATCCGGTTCAGACTCCCTTCGGCATCAGATACCAGAAAATGGAGGTGGAAATTGACGAGGCTCTTCTTCAGCGGATAGCGGAGATGACCGGCGGACAGTATTTCAGGGCTGTGGATAATACCAGCCTGCAGAAAGTGTACGGTGAGATTGACAAGCTTGAGAAATCGAAGATAGAGACCAGGGAGCACAGCAGGCGTGATGAGGTGTTCATGTCATGGGCCCTCGCGGCTCTTGTTCTGATCGGTTTTGAGCTGTTATTAAGGTATCTCTTTATGAAAAACATGTCATAGCGCGATTATGGAAACATTCAGATTTGCACAGCCTGACATGCTTTACCTGCTCCTCCTGGTACCGTTGCTGATCATTATATGGATCATAGGCAACAGGAACCGGAGGCTGGCAAGGGAACGCTTCGGCGACGCCCCGATGCTGGAAAGGCTCTCACCGGATTATTCGCCTGCAAGAATGGCGGTTAAATTCATCATCAGGCTTCTTGCATTCATCATGGCCGTGCTCACAGTTGCACGACCGCAGTTCGGCTCGCGGCTTGAAGAGGTGAAGCGGGAAGGAGTTGAAGTGGTAATAGCCCTTGATGTAAGCAACTCCATGCTGGCTTCAGATATTACCCCGTCACGGCTTGAACGGGCCAGGCAGGCCATCACCCAGCTCGTTGACCAGTTGAGGGAAGACAGGATCGGGCTCATCCTCTTCGCCGGCGATGCCTACACTCAGATACCGGTCACAAATGACTATCTCTCGGCCAAGATGTTTCTGTCAACAGCCGGACCTGACGCAGTATCCAAACAGGGTACTGCAATAGGTACAGCCATTGACCTGGGAATCAGGTCATTTACCCCCGAAAGCGACAAAAGCAGGGCGCTGATAATCATAACCGATGGTGAAAACCATGAGGATGATGCGGTCGAAAAGGCCCGGGAAGCGGCTGAAAAGGGCATTGTGGTGCACACAATCGGGATTGGATCCCCAGACGGTTCTCCCATTCCCGTTGTAACATCCGGAAGAACCGATTACCTGAAGGACAGCCAGGGAAACACTGTTATCTCAAAGCTTGACGAGAAAGGCCTGCAGGAGATTGCATCGGTCACAGGGGGAAGATACGTCAGGGCCAGCAATACAAGCATCGGACTGACAGAGATTTATAATGACATTGGCCGGATGAAGAAGAGCGAGATAAATGCAATGATGTACACCGAGTACAATGAGCAGTTCCTTATTCCTGCCGCACTCCTCTTCCTTCTGCTCGTGACAGATCTGTTGCTGGCTGACAGGAAGAACAATCTTCTCAGGCGAATTGGAATCATCGGCAAAGAACCTAAACAGGAAAGGATATGAGAGTGAAGGGTACAGCTGACAGGGTGCTGGTTGCCGCCATCTGCATGGTTGTAATCTCTCCTTCGCTCCAGGGACAGGAGGAGAGGGAATATATCAGGAAGGGCAACAGGCTTTACAAGAAAAGTGAATATGCCGGCAGTGAAGGTATGTACCGCCGTGCACAGGATGACGTAAAAACCTCCGGTGACGCCGTCTTTAACCTGGGTGATGCACTCTACAAGCAGAACAGGTTTGGTGAAGCAGCGGAGGAATTCAACCGGGCTGTACAGGCAGGTGAAACCGATTCACTGAAGCAGGCTGAAGGTTTATACAACCTCGGCAACTCGCTGCTGAAGGAACAGAAATTCAGCGAGAGCATCAATGCCTATATCAACTCGCTTAAACTCAATCCGGACAATATCCAGGCGAAGTATAACCTTGCATATGCCCAGGACCAGCTGAAGAAACAGGAGGAACAGAAGCAACAGGAGCAGAATCAGCAGGACCAGGACAAAGATAAGCAGGATCAGCAGAACAAGGATCAGGACGACAAGAAGGACCAGGAGCAGAAGGATGATCAGCAGCAGCAGCCGCAGGATCAGCAGAACAATCAGCAACAGCAACAGCAGTCCTCGATGAGCCGGGAGGATGCAAAGCGTCTTCTTGACGCCCTTGCTGCCAATGAGAAGCAGACGCAGGAGAAGGTGCAGCGCAACAAGGCTGCAGGGGCTAAGGTAAGGGTCATTAAAAACTGGTAATTTTGCATTGATGAAAAGGATAATGACGGCATTTGTTTTCCTGCTGGCCTGCCTTGCGGCAACGGCCCAGGAGGTGACGCTCACGGTTGAAGCACCGGAGAGCGCCGTTGCCGGAGAGAGGTTCAGGATAATATATACTATCAACTCAACAGACGGGCAATTCACTCCTCCGAAGTTCGACCCCTCATTCTCCGTGCAGGGACCTCAGCAGTCTACCAGCCGCAATGTACAGTGGATCAACGGTGACATGAAGGCGGTCTCCTCCACTACACTCATATACTATGTCTCAGTTGGTGCGCCAGGTACTTACACAATTCCGGCGGCTCAGTTCGAAACCAAAAAAATCACTGTCAGCTCACAGGAAAAGCAAATAGTGATTAATGCAGGCGCCTCCGCCCAACAGGCTCCGGGCCAGCAACAGGGCCAGGCAAGGGCGGCCGGTGACGCTCCTGCCTCAGGGTCAGAAGTCTCCATGAAAATCCTGCTCAGTGACCGCGAGGTATATGCCGGAGAACCTCTTACCGGTACCCTTAAACTCTATACCCGCATTAACCTTTCAGGCATACAGGAGCTTAAGCTGCCTGATTTCAAAGGATTTCTTAAAGAAGATATTGAAACCCCGCCTCTGCGCAGCCTCGAAACCGAGGTTATTGACGGTATACAGTACGGCACAGGCGTAATTCAGCGTTTCGTGCTTTATCCCCAGATCCCCGGTGAGTTACGCATTGACCCGGCGGAGATGACCGTTCTGGTCCAGGAACGGACCGGTGCAAGGGATCCATTCTTTGATGATCCCTTCTTCGACAGTTTCTTTTCATCCGTCTCTACAGTACCACGGAAGATCACCACACAACCGCTGACCGTAAGGGTTAAACCGCTGCCTGAGCCCAGACCGGCTGATTTCCATGGCGCCGTAGGTTCCTTCACAATTGAATCGTCCATTTCCGGTACTGACGCAAAGCTCAATGACGCAGTCACGATGACTGTCACCCTTAAAGGTTCGGGAAATCTCAACCTCTCAGGCGAACCTGTAATAAGCTTCCCGCAGGGAATTGAAAAATATGATCCCAAAGTGACTGTCAGGAGTTCAGGTACTTCTTCAGGAACCAAGGTTTTTGAATACCTGCTCATCCCGAGAAATACAGGCGCCTTTGAGATACCCCCCGTGTCATATTCTGTCTTCGACCCGAAGGAAGAAAAGTATGTGACGCTGCGAGCAGGAGGATTCACTGTAAACGTCACCGGCACGCCAGGAGATGAAGAGAGCGCGGCACCGGTCTATATCCCCGGTGAGGATGTAAAGTACCTCGGCCAGGACATCAGGTTCATCCGGAATGGAAAAACAAGGCTGGTTACACTCTCTTCACCCCTGGTCTCAACGCTTCATTACTGGCTATGGTTTGCCCTTGCCCTCTTTATCGCTGTCCTGGTCCTTGTGGTCCGGAAGCAGCAGATCAGACGCAATGCTGACACGGCAGGATTACGTAACCGACGGGCGGCAAAGAATGCACGCAAGAGACTGGCCAGGGCCACTTCACTTCTCAAATCAGGAAATAAGGAAGCTGTGAATGCCGAGGTAGCCCGGGCTCTCTGGGGTTATCTGGGTGACAAGCTTCGCATGGCGCAGTCGGACATTACAAGGGAAAAGTGCTACAGTGCACTGAGAGAAAGGAAGGCTGACGAGGATATGATCACCGAACTTGACCGGATACTCACCGCTACCGAGTACTCGCAATACGCTCCCGTATCGGAAGGAGAAAGCCCTGAAGCACTTGTTGAAAGAGCTGCCGCACTGATTGGGAAACTTGACGGTGTACTAGACTAAAGGAGGGAGAAGATGAAAAGGATTCTACTTATACAGATCATACTCATGGCCGGCATTGTGAGTCTTGCCGGGCAATCACCAGAGGAGCGGTATTTACAGGCAGGCGGGCTCTACGGCTCAGGTGACTTTTCAGGGGCTGCAGCCATCTACCGTAAGCTGTGGGAGGAAGGGTTCAGGAGCGAAGATCTTCTCTACAATGCCGGAAATGCTTTCTTCAAATCCGGCGACAACGCTTCTGCCATCCTGTTTTACGAAAGGGCAAAGCTGCTGGCGCCTGCAGATGAAGATATTGACTATAACCTGCAGATCGCAAGGAGCCGGATAACAGACAGGTTTGAATCGGTGCCACAGCTGTTTTTCGTCAGGTGGTTCGATTTCCTTGCATTACTGGCATCGACAAATTTATGGGCCGTATCAGCCCTCGTGATGTTCCTTGTGGCCCTGATGCTTGCACTGGTGTTCCTGACAAGGGCGAGGGCCCGTGGACGGCTTCTTTCGTTCTGGCTGGCCATAGCCGCACTGTTATTGTCTTTCCTTTTGATTTCACTGGCCTTGCGGAACAATAATCTCGTCAACCATAACAGCAAAGCGGTGATTACCTGCAGCATAGTGACAGGCCGGAGCGCCCCGGGAGAGACCGGAAACGAACTCTTTGTTCTGCATTCCGGAACTACTGTTATCGTTGAGCAGGAACTTGGAGCATTCCGTGAAGTAAGGCTTCCCGACGGAAACAAGGGATGGATCAGGTCAGACTGCATGGAAAATTTATGATCAGTTGAGACTATTTTCTTAACTTTCTGCCGGAATCAATTAGTCCGGAGATGAAAGGAAAACTACCTGTAGTTTTATTGGCAGCCCTGCTGTTGCTGACATCATGCAAAAAGCGAAACCTCACTGACGAGGGCCCGACCGACGTTCGTATCCATAACCAGACCGGGCAGGTTATCAATGATGTTACGGTCACTGTCACTGATGATCCGGCATACCCTGTAAGGATCCATAATTTCGGGACTCTCGCGTCAGGAGCGTATTCCGGTTACTTCAGGTTCGATATCGCCTACACAGAAGCTGACATCACTGTGAAAATCGGCAATGTCACATATTCCACACCCGCATCACAGTTTGACTATCTGACATATATCGGCCCTGACAGGATCACCTACCGGATTACCATATCCGATCCGGTAAACCGGGTGCTCGACATCGAAACAATTATTGAAGAGCCTATCGACGATATTTAGCCACGGGAATGAAGGAGTTCATCACAGTCTGTCCCCGAAACTGTTACAGCACCTGTACCTTCAGGGTATTCACCGAAGATGGCAGGGTGGTCCGCATTCTCCCATATGAAGGAAACCTTGCTACGCCGGAAGGGCCCTGCATAAAGGGACTTTCTTACCTCGAAAGGGAATATTCTTCAGAAAGGATCATTTATCCCCTCCTCCGGCAGCCTGATGGTACGTTTGAACGGATCGGCACCGGAGAAGCACTGGCCATCATTGCGGGCAAACTGAGGAATGCAAGGGAAAAACACGGACCCCATTCTGTTTTGTTTTACAAGGGAAGCGGGTATTCCGGGCTGAGCAATGATATCTCAGGGGCATTCTGGAAAGAATTCGGCGGGGCCACCACAATGTATGGCAACCTATGCTGGCCTGCAGGGCTGGAGGCCGTCAGGCTGACCCTGGGTGAGGTGAAGCACAACCTGCCATGGGATCTCGCAAATGCCTCAATGATAATTCTCTGGGGCAAGAACTCTGCCGAAACCAACGTGCAGGAGATGATTCACGTTGAAAAGGCACGGCAGAACGGAGCAAAAGTGGTTGTAATAGATCCTCGCCGTACAATCACGGCTGACAAGGCTGACATGCTTGTCAGACCCAGGCCCGGCACTGATGCCGCCATTGCACTGGCGATGGCCCGGGTGATAATTGACCGCGGACTGACAGATAAAGAGTTCATCAACAGGCATGTTTGTGGTTTTGACCAATTTGCATCGTCACTTCAGATAACGCCTGATAAAGCACAGGAAATTACAGGTATACCTGCTCAGACAATTATTGATCTTGCACTGGCTGCGGCAGGTGCAGACCGGCTGACTATTGTGGCAGGTTACGGATTGCAGCGGTATACAAACGGAGGGCAGACAATACGGTCAATTCTCTCAATTCCGGTTATCACAGGTATGATAGGCAGGCCCGGTTGCGGTTTCAACTTCGCCAACCTGCAGAGTTACATATTTGATGATGTAAAGGAACCTTTGAGCTATTATCCAGACCCTGAGACTGACGAACCTTTCAGGCGGGCTATATCAATGGCCAGATTCGGTCCGGACTTTTTCGCACTGAAGGCACCTGCAATCGAGGTAGCCTGGATAGAGAGGGGGAATCCCGTAATCCAGCTTCCCGGGAGCGGTGAGGTAAGAAAGGCTCTTGAATCTGTTCCGTTCAGGATTGTGGTTGAACAGTTCTTGACTGACACAGCGGCTATGGCTGATATCATTCTTCCGGCCAAGGGAATTTTTGAGCAGGCTGACGTTGTGGGCTCTTATTGGAATCCCTATGCACAGTACAAGCCGAAGGTAACCGATCCGCCCGGCGAGGTCATGCCGGAAAACGAGATATACTGGCACCTGGCTCAGCTGATGGGTCTGAATACCGGTGAGGCAGGCATTCCGGCACCCGGACAGTATGATGACTGGCTCAGGGAACGGATAAGCCATACTCCGGGCTTCATTGGTGAAGAACTGCTTCAGAAGCCTGTCATCCCTGAACAGAACGAGCACCCGGCGTACGGAACCCTGAAATTTGGAACACCTTCAGGAAAGATAGAACTGTTTTCTGACAGGGCTGCAGAATTATGGGGCGTTAATCCGGTGCCCACCTATGAACCGCTGAATGACTTCGGGGAGAATCATCTGCCCCTGAGGCTCATGACTCCGAATATTGCATCACGGATCCATTCCCAGTTCGGAAACCTGGAAGTGGTAAGGAGTGTAGTTGAAGAACCCGCCTGGGAAATATCCGTGGCTGATGCCCGCAGCAGGGGTCTCAGGAGCGGAGACAGGATAAGGGTGTTCAATTCGCGAGGTGAAGTCACCGGAAAAATCAGAGTCACAAGCCGTGTCAGAAGCGGCAGCCTGGTGTTTCCAAACGGAATATGGCTTGGCGAGGGAGGCGGAGTGAACAGGCTCATCGCTCCGTCAGAAACCGACATGGGGCACGGAGCTGCCTTTCACAATACGAGAGTTGAAATAGAAAAGCTTGCTCCATGAGGAAGGGATTCACATTTGACGCCGCACTCTGTGTAAGCTGCAAGGCCTGCAGTGCCGCCTGCATTCTTGAGAACGGGCTGCGGCCCGGCACCCGCACCCTTTTCGCGTGGAACGAGCATGCACTGCCGCTGGTGGGAGTCATCAACCTCTCAATGGCCTGCAACCACTGTGCCGAACCCGCCTGCGCCTCAGGCTGCCCGGCGCTGGCTTACACCGTCAGCCCTGACGGCATTGTAATTCACCATGCTGACAGATGCATGGGGTGCGGTTACTGCACCTGGAGATGCCCTTATGACGCCCCGAAGATCAATCCGGCCCTGGGATATATTGAAAAATGCCATTTCTGTGGCGACAGAACCACTCAGGGCGTTGAACCGGCCTGCATAACCGCCTGCCCCACCGGAGCACTTAAAATGACAGAAATCGAGGAATTTGACGGTGCGCTTCCGGCGTGGTTTCCTGACACAGGGATAAAACCTTCTGTTTTCATCAAAAATGCAGGCATCAATCACAGTCCGCTTATTATTCCTGCAGACAGTGAATCGGAGGAAGATGAAGTAGAAATTCTCAAAATACCGGGCGCCGGTTCAGGTTCATCCGGCAGGCTGAAGAAGGAGTGGAGCCTGGCACTATTTTCGGTGCTCGTGATAACAGCCTCTGTAATTTTGATAGTCTCGGCTCTCCGGGGAACATCTACGGGTGGATTTACACCGTTCATCCTTATGGCCTGTGCCATGGCAGTATCTGTTGTCCATCTGGGGGTACCCGGTAAATCATGGAGGGCAGTGTTCAATCTTCTCTCTTCGCCGTTGAGCCGCGAGATAGCCATGGTTCTTCTTCTTGCATTTGTTGCACTTCTGGAGTGGATGAAACCGGACATTCTGCCGCCGCTTGTAACGGGGTTGCTGGCGCTGCTGACACTGATATCCATTGACAATGTATATTTTGCAGCCGACAGGTCTCTCAGGCTGAAACTCCACAGCGGCCAGGCATACTTTGCAGCCCTGTATGCTGTCAGCTGGTTTATTGAACCTACAATAATCTTTATTCTCTTCTCAATGCTTGCAGCCGTTTCAGTTGTCATGCGACACAGATCGGTTGAAGCGGACAGCCTTACACGTGCAATTTACTATACAAGGGCAATGGCATTGCCGGTTGTGTTCATGCTCATCTACCCCGGCAGTCCGGCGACCGACGTCGCAGCCCTCGTGATTTTAATAACAGGTCTTGTGGCCGACAGATTGCTTTTCTATCGCGACTTCAGGCCGCCTAATATACAGGATACACTAACCGAACATTTCCATTCAGAATATGAAAAAGAGAGAGATAAACAGTGTCAGGACGCCGGTATATCGTGATTCCGGCTTTGAATTGCCCACTGCTGCAGCAACCTCGGGCGCTTTTGCAGCAGAGACCGGCCATGAGCGTGAGCCGGATCTGTATATATATTCACGGTACCGCAATCCGACTGTTGTTTCTGCCGAGGAGGCAGTAATGGAGGTTGAGGGGTGCGGGTGGGCGCTGCTGGCACAGTCAGGCATGGCCGCCATTGACATAGCGCTATCAATATTCCAGGAGGCAGGGAGACAGAGCAACTGGCTCTTCTTTTCGGAGATATATGGCGGCACACTGTCATACATCGGCAGCGTGCTGCAAAAGCGCCGCGGCATGGAAGTCAGCTTCTTCAGACCCGTTGACGGGAGGTATGATTACCGGCAGCTTGAAAATGCACTCTCTGATATAAGACCTGACATTCTGTATTTTGAGACGATCTCTAACCCGCTGCTGATAGTAGCAGAGGGGCGAAGGGTCATTGAGCTTGGCAAAAAATACGG